>JAABUR0100000200.1_pt1 | contig 140876 bp, 126 predicted proteins | sample 5560091 | NCBI WGS metagenome assembly JAABUR01 (sample SAMN10711879, study PRJNA513375) | rock metagenome | isolation source: Antarctica rocks | place: Antarctica: Victoria Land, University Valley sud | reverse complement strand
CCGCTTCTATGCAACTTGCCTCATCAGGATACCTTTTGCTGAATTCATCTATGTTCATCTTTGCCCCTTTTTTATACTAAATTTAAACATTATTTATCAATAGTACAAGTTACGGACAGTCATATATAATTAATACAAAAAAATCCCGGCTAAAACAAACCGGGATTTTTTTACCAACTTTTATATGGTAAAAGAAGTATCTGAATCTAATGTTCAGCATTTCCATCAGCACCATGTGCGTGGCCGTGCGATAATTCTTCTTCATTGGCCGGGCGTACATTTAAAATTTCGCCTTTAAAATGCAAAGCCTGTCCGGCCATCGGGTGGTTTAGATCTACCAAAACTGCATCTTCGGCAACCGAAACCACTTGTCCCTGTAAGCGGTTTCCTTCGTTGTCCTGCAAGGGCAACATAGCGCCAACTGTTGGGATTTCTTCACTGCCAAACATTTCTTTTGGCAAGCTGGCCACGGCTTCGTTGTCGTATTCGCCATAAGCATCTTCGGCTGTCAACCGAAATTCGTATGGGTCGCCAGTACTTAAACCGTTCAAATGCTCTTCAAATTTTGGCAACATTTGGCCCGCGCCATATATAAATGTTAAAGGCTGCTCCTGGGTGGCACTTTCTACCAAACCCTCTTCGCCATTTTCCTGGTCTACGTACAAATCATAAGTTAATGATACTACGTGCTGTGGTTCAATTTTCATTCTTTCCTGTTTTAGTATTTAGTATCAAGTATTTAGTATCAAGTAAGCTGCACCTGGATATTCATCTTGATACTTGCTACTAAATACTTGATACTGCTTGTTCAATTTGTTTAAAAGCTTCTGCAACTTCATCAACCGGCAGCTGGCAGGTTTTGTCTTTGCAAACAAAAATGCTGTTTTTACTGCCGGTTTTATCCTCCAACAAAGGTAAAGTTCCTTTTGTTCCGCCCAAGATAATTTTGTTTGGAAGATATTTTTTCTCGAATTCTTTTCTTTTTTCTTCGGATTTTTCGCCGGTGATCACGATTTCGTAAACGCCAAAAACCTCGTCTAAAAGCAGCATTGCCCAGTTAGAAAACGACGAGCCGTACGATGCCATGCTTTTTTCAATGTTTAGTAAAAGCTGGCCTGAAAGCCGGTGATATTCTTCGTGGTCAAAAAGCAAACCTAATTTTTTGAGGTTCCGGGCCATAACTGAGTTGGAAGAAGGAATTACGTTGTCCATCACTTCGGTTTTGCGGGCGATCAATTGTGCGTCTTCATCTGAAGTGTAGAAAAACATGCCGCTTGCCAGATCGTAAAAATGATCAACAGCATAATCGTTAATTTTTCGTGCTTCCAGCAACCATTTTTCGTCAAAAGTAACTTCATACAACGCGATCAAACCATCCGCAACCAAAGCATAATCATCCAAAAAAGCAGGCGAATCATTGCCATAAACACGGTTCAGTTTTCCATTTTGGTTTGATAGATTTTGCAGGATAAAAGAAGCATTGCGCTTAGCCGTTTCCAGATACTGCGGCTCGTCCAACGCACGATAAGCATCGCAATAACCTTTTAACATCAAACCGTTCCAGCCGGCGAGGATTTTATGATCCAATCCGGGGCGGACACGTGTGCTTCTTTTATCGAGTATTTTTTGGCGTGATGAATTAATCTTGGCCTGCAGTTCATCCGGCGAAAGCCCGAACTTTTCATCCAGCTCATCCGCATCGTCTTTTCTAAAAAAAATGTTCGTTTGCTCTTCTTCCCAGTTTCCTTCTTCGGTTACGTGGAAATAAATATTGAACAATTCCGCATCTGCACCTAAAACTTCTTCGACTTCGGCTTTGGTAAACGTGTAAAACTTACCTTCCACGCCTTCGCTATCGGCATCCAGAGCAGAATAAAATCCGCCTTTTGGAGAAGTGAGTTCCCGTTCGATGAAAGCTAAAGTTTCCGCAATAATTTTCGGATACAAAGGATCAACAGCCCAGGTAAAAGCTTCTGCGTATAAACTTACCAGCTGCGCATTATCGTATAGCATTTTCTCAAAGTGAGGTACATGCCATTTTCCGTCAACAGAATAACGGGCAAAACCGCCGCCAATCTGATCGTAAATCCCGCCGAAAGCCATTTTTTCCAGCGTAATGCGGACACTCATTTGCACGGCTTCATCCTGCATCAAATGTGCGTAACGCATCAGAAACTGCCAATTGTTGGGCATCGGGAATTTTGGTGCGCGGTTTAAACCACCTTCAACCATATCAAATTGCCGTTTCCAGGGCTTCACAATCGCTTCCAGATCTGCTTTTGCATATTCTTTTTGTTCTTTCACAAACTCAAATTGTTCGTATTTGTGGATGCCATCGGTTAATCGTACAGCATAATCTTCGGCTTCCTGCGGCTTATCTTTCCAAAATCCGGCCAAATTAACAAGCAGGTTTAGCCAGTCTTTTTTAGGGAAATAGGTTCCGCCATAAACCGGACGCTGATCGGGCAGACAAATACAATTTAAGGGCCAGCCGCCACGGTTCGTCATTAGTTGCACGGCACTCATGTAAATTTGATCAACATCCGGCCGTTCTTCCCGATCTACTTTTATACACACAAAAAAACGGTTCATCACTTCGGCAACCTGCTCGTTTTCAAAACTTTCATGTTCCATTACATGGCACCAATGGCAGGCCGAATAACCAATGCTGATGAGCAATAACTTGTTTTCGCTTTTTGCTTTTTGCAGTGCTTCTTCTCCCCAGGGAAACCAATCGACTGGGTTGTTGGCATGTTGCTGTAAATAGGGCGAAGTAGAATTGATGAGGCGGTTGGACATAATGCTGTTTTTATCGGTGTAAAATTGGTGTTATGGATACTACCATAAAAGTGCAGAATTGGTTTACCTTTTTTGATTGCCAATTAAGATTAGATAAGCTAATGCAGCTTTTTATAAGGTATCAAGTTCGTGGATGTGCTGCTCAACCTGATCGAATTGTATTATAAAAATGTTTAGTTCGGGATCAATCCAGTTAAGCATATCCAGAATGTGCTGCCTAATTGTATAAGTTGCTGAAAAATCAATAGCTGTACCGTTAAAACAAATAGGTTCATTATGATAAACGCGGTTTCTAAAATTACGGACAGCATCGAGTTTAAGGGCAATGCTTCTTCTGTTAATGTTAGCAGGCTTATTTACAAAGCATTGTAATGGTGCACCACCGATCAACCTAAAATGATGTGGTTCAAAAAGGCTACTCCAGAACGCAAAGGATTGTTCCGCAATAATTTTACCGGCAGTAACCGTACTTGATTTTTTTAAAATAACGTTTGCTGCACGCTGAATATTTCCTTTTATAAAATACCCTGATCGGGCCAAATCCGGATGGTTCATAAATCCGTTTTGCTGATTTATAATCCAATCAGCATCATCAAAATAATTGACAATCTGCCTATTCACAGCATTTCTCAGAAATATCTCAAACAGATTCAGGATAGGATAAACTGATTGAGACACTTTAAGATTGATTGCATACAAGTTTTGTGCTTTTAAAGGAGAGCCACTACAAGCTGCCAGAAACCGGTTCAGCCTGGCTTCAGAAAGAAAATATTCAAGTTTATGATAGTCCAATTACAGAAGTTCCTATGTGTAAATGTATTATTTTATGTACTACATTTATAGTGTATTTGACTATATTTATAGTATATTTGTATTGTAATACTTGATCAAGCCTCTTTTTAGAAATAAAAACGTAATCAAGGTCAAGAACAAAAGCCCGGGTTTTAAAAGCCAGGGCTTTTTTGTTTAGCGCCAGGTTTACATAATTGGCAACATGGGTTGGAAATCTAAGCTGGCGAAATAGCTTTTGACTTTCCATAAACAATAAACCCACGATACTTGTTGCAACATTAAAAATAGAACATGACAGAAGTTAAAGCTTACGCGGCCGAAAAAGCCGATAAACCATTAGCACCTTTTCAGATAGACCGTCGGGAACCTGGCGCTGATGATGTGGAAATTAAAATTTTATATTGCGGTGTTTGCCACTCCGATATTCATACGGCCCGAAATGAGTGGGGCGGAACACAATATCCGGTTGTTCCCGGACACGAAATTGTAGGAAAAGTAACCCATGTAGGCGAAAACGTTACCCGTTTTAAAGCAGGGGATACCGTGGGCGTGGGTTGTTTTGTAGATAGCTGCGGCCATTGCAACAACTGTAAAGAGGATTTGGAGCAATATTGCGAAAACGGACATACACAAACTTATAATTCCCAATCTCAAGATAAAAAAACGATAACACAAGGTGGTTATTCTTCTCATATTGTTGTTACCCAACATTTTGTGCTGAATGTTTCCGATAAGTTACCGCTTGAAAAAGTTGCGCCTTTGTTGTGTGCAGGCATCACTACGTATTCTCCGTTAAAACGTTGGGGCGTAAAAGCAGGTGATAAAGTTGCCGTAGTTGGTTTAGGCGGATTAGGCCACATGGCCGTAAAATTGGCTGCTTCTATGGGTGCCGAAGTTACGATGCTGAGCCGTTCTCCTTCCAAAGCAAAAGATGCACAGGAATTAGGAGCTCATCATTTTGAGCTGACTACTGATCCGGAGAACATGAAGAAGCTGGCCAATACTTTTAACTTTATCATTGATACGGTTTCTGCCGAGCATGATTACAACGAGTATTTGGCTTTATTAAAAACCAATGGTGTAATGATCTTGCTTGGTGTGCCACCAACACCGTCTGATGTTCACGCTTTTGCTTTAATAGGAAACCGTCGTAGTTTGGTTGGTTCTTTGGTTGGAGGGATTAAAGAAACACAGGAAATGCTGGATTACTGTGCGGAACATGGCATCACTTCTGATGTGGAAATGATCAGCATCGACCAGATTAACGAAGCTTATGAGCGCACGTTAAAAGGTGATGTGCATTACCGTTTTGTAATTGATATGGCTTCTTTAAATTAAATATGAAAATTTAGTGCATAAAAAAAGCATGGTTAATTAACCATGCTTTTTTTATGAATGCAAAATTTACTTCTGTGCTAAAATTTCAACGTGTTCTATCACCGGGTCTTTCGCTAACAATTCTGCGGCATTTGCCATTAAATTTTTTGCAATTTCGCCTGCTAAATGTGCTTTGCGGCCTTCTTCATTATTAAACGTATCGAAAATACCAAAAGTAGAAGGGCTTAATTTTAACGCGTACCAGCTTACTGTTCCGGGTTCTTGTTGGGCCAGTGCCAAAGCTGATTTTAAGAAATCTTCTACGGCCTGTTCTTTGCCTGGTTTGGCTTCTACGCGGGCTAATAATGCAAATAGGGTCATGGTATCGGTTTTAAATATATGATAAACAACTTTTTATAAATCAATTTGTTTTTTGGCTTCTGATAATCAACATAAAACCCTATAAAAAAATCCTGCTGTTAAATTAACAGCAGGATTTTCAGGTGATAAAAGAAGTATAATAATTAATGTACTACTTTACGTTTGTAAACAGTGTGCGTTCCTGCACGTGATTTTCCTTTATCTGTTTCGTTGCCAATTACATATCCGGCACCAGCGCCTAAAGCGCCGCCAACCAAAGCACCTTTAACACCATGGCCAATCAAAGCACCGCCCAAAGCACCGGCACCACCACCGATGATGGCCCCTTTTGCCCGTTTGGACATGCCATGACGGGTTTTGGCTTTGGTTACATACTTTTTGTTGCCTTTGTAATAAGTGTTTTTAACCGTTTGCGCTTGTACAAAATTGGTTTCAACGGCAGATAAAGTAAAGATCACAGCAAAAATTAAGATTAGTTTTTTCATAAATAAGTGTTGTTAAAATTTTTTAATTAGGATAAGGTGTTAAACAAATAATTTACCTGTTTAACGGACTGTGGCGGATAAGGTTTAGTACTTGTGCTTTAAGCAGTTTGAATCTGGTCATTTCAGAATACAATTTTTATCCGGTAAAAACAGTATCATAACCATAAGGTTCATTAATGATAAAACTTTATCTATGCTATTTACACCAGCCAAACCTAAATTATTAATTTTTGATGTTAACGGCACTTTGCTGAATATGGAAAGCATAAAAGAAGCCATCAATTATGCTTACAAACATCCTGGTGCTTTTACACAATGGTTCTCCTGGTTATTGCAGTATTCTCTGGTTGATACGGTAACAAAATCTTATCATCCTTTTAGTGAAATTGCCAAAGCATCTTTACAAATGACAGCCAGTTCACTGGAAGTTCAAGCAGACGAAGCTTTTATGGAAGATATTTTAAAATCTATGACGCAACTGCCACCGCATCCGGAAGTTATTGAAGGATTAGCAATACTGAAGAAAGCCGGTTACAAAATGATAACGCTTACCAACTCTGCCCCTGCTGCACAGCAAAAGCAACTGGAGTTTGCACAGCTCCAGGATTTTTTTGAGGAAACTTTTAGTGTGGATAAAGTAAAGTTGTACAAACCGCACCCGGAAACTTACGAATATGTACTGGATAAAATGGACGTTAAACCAAAGGAAGCCATGTTAATTGCCGCGCATGGTTGGGATATTGCCGGTGCTGTTCGTGCTGGTTTACAAGCTGCTTTTATCGCCCGTAAAGAACAAGCCTTGTATCCTTTGGCAGAAAAACCCCGGTTTGTTTGCAATGATTTAGTTGAGCTGGCGGAAGAATTGGTTAAGTTGTAGTTTTTATTATTTTAGATAGATAAAAGAAGCGGTAATCAATTTTCACCAAATGATCTTCTGCAATTGTGGGATTCCAAATAAATTCAGGATGACTGCGTAGAGCTAAAATCTTCCGAACACCCCTAATTGCAAATCCGGACCAACGACAAGTTTAGGTTTAATACTTATGCAGCAATTCATCATTGTACGAAACCTGTTTAGGCTAATTTTCGCACCCGTTTTAATATTTATACGCTACACCAAAGTTTATTGCTGCGGAAAATTTGGTTCTTTAATTAGTTTTTGATCCAGGAACTGGATCGTAAACAAGCTGATCAAAGCAAAAAGCAAAACCCATTTATAAGTCAGCATTGTATTGACCAATTGGAAAGCAACCTGGTGGTTAATAAACGATAACAGTAAATAAGCCCCCATAATTAGGGGTATTAAAATCAATAGCACCAACACATAGAACTTAAAATCATTGGTACGGCTTGTTTTTGCCTGAACACTTTTGGCTACTTTTGCTGAAAAATTGTAGGGCAAGCCGGCTTCCGGTCCTTTTTTTAACGCTTGAAATAAATGCCTGTAGATTTCAAAATCTTCTTTTTGGCTGGCAGAAAGTTCAGTAGTTGTTGCTGATGAACTTTGTTCCAACAACTTTTGGATGTCATCATCATGAAGCTCTTTCATATCCTCTCGTTTTTTAGATCTGTTTGCATTTTTTCTTTTAACAATTTTCGCGCCCTGGAAAGGTAACTTTTTACTGTTCCTTCCGGCATTCCGGTTATTTGTTCAATCTCCTGACAGGTAAATTCATTTAAATGATACAAAGTTAGCACTGTGCGATATTGCACCGGCATTTGTGCAATAAGTTGGTTGATATATGCTGATGTATCTTTTTTAATTAAGGTTAATTCGGGCGTTTCGTTGGTAAAATGATAGCTTTCAATATTGTCAGGATAATCGCTTAGCTGTTCTTTCTTGTATTTACGCAAATGGTTGATGGCAGTTAAATAAGCAATACGGGCAATCCAAGTTGATAATTTGGATTGAAATGCAAACCGATGCAAACTTTTATGGACTTTGATAAAAACCTCCTGGCAGATATCTTCCATCTCTTCTTTTTGATTGACCAACCGGTTGACTACATAAAAGACAAGCCTTTCGTATTGCTTTACCAATAACTCAAAAGCTTTGATATTGCCTTTTAATATATCGGAAACAACTTCCCTTTCATTAAACATGCTGATTAGTCAAAGGTTACTCCATAAAGGTTGCAATAAAATTTAAAAAAAATTTGCAACCAATTGAGACCAGGAATTGACTAATGGAGAAAATCAATTTATATTAGAACAATATCATCATGAAGCATAACTTTCCTTTTATAGTCATCATCGTTTTTATTGCCGCCATCGCTATTGTGATCATCAGTTCATTCAATTACAGGTTGAAAAAACTCATCATAGAATCTGGCCCGATAGACGACAATTCTTTAAAATTTTTAGGCAGACTTTCAGGCATTGAGTCAGAAGCACTTAAATGGGGATTGATTTTACTTTTTGGAGGAATAGGAATGGTTATGATGGAATTTATACCTTACAGTTTCGATTCCCCCTTGCCTTATGGAATTGAAGCTATATTTCTCGCTATTGGATTCTTGTTATACTATTTCATCATACGAAAAAAGCAACAATCAACAGACTAAGAGTAAGAGTAAGAGACTTTTAAATTTATATCCGAAAATGATATACTTCTTTTAGCCCATAAAAATAAGTATTTGCATGTTGTAATGTCCAAAAAGGATTGGAAGCGTACAGTTTTTTATGCCATAAAAGAAGCATAAGAAACAGGCCGGTTAAATTTAAACAAGGTTTAATTCTACAAGTTGGTTTAACAATTCTCATTTAACCAACCTACTTCTTTTATAACTATCTACAAAAATTTAAAAGAGCATTTTGCTCTTATTGGAACTTTACATACCTTTTTTTTAACCTAACAATATTTCACACAAAAGAAAATGAAACTTCAAATCAAATTGCTTTACCTACTTATTCTTGTGATGGTTAGTTTACATAAAAATTCAACTGCTCAGACAATACCAAATTCCTATAAAATAGTTGGAATAGTTGCAGATTCAACTACCAAAAAACCATTGGATTATATTACGATAAGTTTGAAAACAAGTAATGAAACAACTATCAAAGTTACGCTTACTAAAGCAAATGGTTCTTTTGAATTTTCAAATCTCCAACCTTTAAAATACAAGTTAACGCTGGTTGCAATCGGACATCAAAACAAATCTTTAAATATTGATTTGACCAACAATGCCAAGATAATTTCAAATTTAGATACCATCTTTATGGCTGCTAAATTAAACAAGTTAAAAGAAGTTACTGTTACAACAGACCGCCCGATTATTAAACAGCAGGCAGACCGGATTACTTACGATCTGCAAGCTGATCCTGAAAGTAAAGGCAGTAATGTTTTGACTATGATGCGCAAAGTTCCCTTTATTTCGGTTGATGCCAATGACAATATTTTATTAAAAGGCAATGCGAGTTTTAAAGTGCTGATTAATGGCAAACCTTCTGGTATGGTAGAAAGCAACTTGAAAGCGGTTTTGCAAAGTATGCCAGCTTCCACTATCCAAAGCATAGAAGTAATCACTAATCCACCCGCTAAATACGATGCAGAAGGAATGGCCGGGATTATTAACATTATCACTAATAAAAAGATAGGTAATGGCTACAAAGGCACGGTAAACTTTAATGAAAACTTTCCGGTAGGCGGGCAGGGAATTGGTACTTCCTTTTCTGTAAAGCAAGGCAAGTTAGGAATTAGCGGTTATGGCGGTGCAAGTACCTATCCTTCTCCTTTAACACAATATACAAACAACCGAACTACTTTCGGCTCAGATGCAACAAGTTTGGTTCAAAGTGGCACGGCAAAATCCAAAACCAGGAACGGTTACTTTGGTACCGAAATAAGTTATGAAATAGATTCGCTCCACCTGCTTTCGGGCCAATTCAGTATCAATGGCAACCATTTGGATGGGTATAGTTATCAAACTTCAATACTTAGAAAAGCGGCCAACTTGCAGCGTTATGATCTGGGCAATTCAAATAATGGCGGCGGTAACGGAATGGATGCGAGTATAGATTATCAGTTGGGTTTTAAAGCTGATAAAAACAGACTGCTTACTTTTTCCTACCGTTATTTAAATTATGGTAATAATCAGCATAGCAACCTTGCAATAACCAACATAATAAATTATATCCAGCCGGATTACCGGCAGGATAATAATACCCAAACCTCAGAACAAACTTTTCAGATTGATTATGTACAGCCCATAAAAATGCTGAATATTGAAGCAGGGATAAAAGGGATATTACGCAACAATACAAGTGATTATCAATACCTTTTATACCATCTATCCAGCGGTTTATTTGAACCCTATCCGGATTTTTCCGATCAGTTTAATTACCGGCAAAACGTATTCAGTATTTACAACTCTTACCGTTACAATATAAAAACTTGGAGTTTTAATGCCGGAATACGCGCAGAGCAAACTGTTGTAAATGCTGACTTTATTTCTACAGCTTCCACTGTTAAGCAACATGTTTTTAATCTCATTCCAACAATTGCTATAAATAAGGAATTTAAAGATAAAAGCAGTTTAAGCTTTGGGTTTGACCAGCGGATTAAGCGGCCTAATATCAGAAGGCTTAATCCATTTGTTGATCGCTCAAATCCTGATTTTATATCAAGCGGCAATCCAAACTTGCAACCTGTTTTAGTCAATAATTTGCAGTTAAGTTATAGCAAATCTAAAAAACTATCGGTTACGGTTGCCTTAGGATATTCCTTTATCGGGAATATTGATCTTAGAACTTCTGCATTTGATACCGCTGCCAATATTACCCGCACCACTTATCAAAACACAGGCAAAGCTGATAGACTGGGATTTGATTTCAATATCAGTTACCCTATCAATAAAAACTGGAATATGAGCGTAAACGGTAATGCTGCTTATTTTAAATTATCAGGATTGGTAAGTAATACCATAATAGAAAATAATTCATTGACAAGTAATATTTCTGCATCATCGGGATATAGGTTTAACCAGCGATGGCGGCTGAACGCAAGTTTAACTTTTATCAGCCGTAATCCAACCGATTTACAAGGAACATCCAATGGTTTTGTCCGCTCGTTATTTAGTTGTAACAAAGAACTGGTAAAAAATAAACTTTCGTTTGCTGCTTCGGTAAATAATCCGTTTAGCAAACACAGAAACAACCTGACAGAAACAAAAGGACCAGATTTCGCGCAGTTAAGCGTAAGCCAGGATTATTTCAGGTCATTTGGCCTTAGTTTAAATTACAATTTTGGAAAGCTAAAGCAAGATATTAAGAAAAACAAAAGGGGAATCAACAATGATGATGTTTCAAGATGAAATAAATAAGTACTTGCATTTACAATCTAATGCTAATATTTAAAAGTTAATCATACACAAGTTTCAAAAACTTAGAGCCTGTTTAAATTTTGTTCTGTTTATTTTCTATGCTTCTTTTATCACATAAAAAAACATATAAATTTCATGCTTTTTGTATTGTCCTATTATTCAAACACAAAATTTATATGCCTAAAAGAAGCACTATAAATTTTCCTGATACAAATTTAAACAATCTCTCAATGTCTACTCTATTTCTACCAACCTATCTTCTGCGGTCCTTTTCAAAAACACAAACATAAAATCAGTTGCAAGGATACATATTTTAGTTTCCAATTTTCGGTTGTAAATTACCCGTTTTGATTGCTGATCCCTTTCTGCCTTTTACCTTTCGCCTTTCCGCCCTTTACCTTTTCATATTCTGTATAAAAAACTCCAGCGTTAATCCCCAGGCCAGTTCTGCGGCATCGGCGTTAAAGCTTACTCTTTCATCGCAAAAGAAACCATGATCGGCATCAGAAAATTCAACGTTGATGAATTTTTTGCCTGCGTTAGTCATTTCAGTCTTGACTGTTTCGATTTGTTCTTTCGGGATATGCTGATCTTTTCCTCCCCAGAAAAACAAATGCGGGGCATTGATAGAAGCTGCCCTTTTGATTAAATCAGGAACGATACCCGCACCATAATAAGAAGCTACAGCCTTGAACGGCAAAATGGTATTGGCCAGGAAACTGACACGGCCACCAAGGCAATAGCCGGTTGCCACAATATGTTCGCCGGTAACCTGCGAATTGTTTTGCAGCCAGTTCCAGGCTGCACGGATATCGGCTTCCAACCCTTCGACGGTTATCGCTTTCAAATGAGGCATGGCAGATGGAAAATCGGTATAATCAATTTCAATCCCTGGTTTAGCAGAACGATGAAAAAGCTCGGGCGCAATTACAAAATAACCTTCATTTGCAAAACGGTCGGCCAGTTTGCGGATGTGATGATTAACGCCAAAAGCTTCCTGAAATAAAATCAGACCGGGAAAAGGACTTTTACCATGTGCCGGAATGGAAGTATAAGCCTGCATGGTTGTTCCGTCAGCAACGGGCAACTGCACAAAATTTTGTAAACCTGACATAAATTTTTTATTGATAAAAGAAGTATGAACGGCAAATGGTTTGCCACTAAGTGATGCTTTTTTTATCAATAAAAAATAGGTGAAGGCAGATCAGGAACCTCTGCCAAAAATTAAAAAGTAAAATTTGCGGCCTGCAACTGTTTTAATATCTGTTCTGCATCTTTATTGTTCAGGCTGAATTTTAAAGAGCAGCTTTTGCACGTAAACTTGTCCCCGAACAAAAACTGCTCCAGTGGCGTGTGTATAAATGCTTGACATTCAGGACAATATATCCCTAATTCTTTCAATTTATTTTCCATGAAATGCTTATACGATAAGCACCAGAATAGGTTTATTCCAGATACTTTTATTAGGGTTAACCCTTAGCGCAGTGTACAGCTTTCAATTCTGCACCGGCATTTCCCGCAGTTGCTGCGGCGTTAACAATTTGTATCCTTTTGGGGTGGAAAATACGGCCGCTGGGACCGGTCCAAACTTAACCTGCTGAACCGTTACTTTCATTTTCATCACATTCTGGCTAATGGTAAAAGCCAGCGGCACGCCTAAGGTAGAATCCAGCACCATTGTTAAAGAATTGGGGAGGATAGAAATATCTTTTGTAAACCAGGCTTCCGTCGTTTCCCCGGATAATTTATCCTGCAAAATATATTTGGCTGCCTGGTAGCCGGCAATGGTTTTGATGTCTTTTTGCTTGGTTGTGGTGTGCGGCGGCAGCGTACCGATTTCTTCTGCCTGGTCTGCTTTATTGTAATCCACCACGTATTGCCGGAAAGCAGAATTCAGCAAAACACGCATAAAATTTGTTTTTTTATCGGTAATGATTGTGGTGGACTCCTGGTTTGATTTTTGGATACTTACTGTAGAATCGCCTTTGAAATACACCGTGGCCACTTTGGGCAAATACTTGGCATAACGTTTTAGACTATCCGGCAACTGGTATTCGATATGATAAATAATGGAGCCTTCATCTGTGGTTTTATATTTGCAGGCGCACAAAAAAAGCAACAGTACAAATACTGCGGTCAGTGTATTTTTCATATTTCTTTCCTGTTGAAATTTTCTAAACAAGTACATTTTTTATTTCTTGTTCAAGAGCGTGTTTAAAATTATATCAATCCTTTGGCAAGTTCAAGATTAATAATGACAATGCTTCTTTTACCCTATAAAAATTGGCGTTTGTATCCGTCTAATGAAATCAAAAACAAAAAATTTACCCTTTTTTAGGTGATAAAAGAAGCATGAAAAAATTTTAAAAATGAATTTTAAACAGGCCCTTAGAATTCCTGATTGGTTTTATTTGATCCTTAAATAGCTGTCAATAGTAGCCAGTTTTGCTTTTACAAAATAGCGTACAAATAAAAAAGGGTCGCAACTGATGCAATCCCCTGATTGTTACGTAAAATTTTGGTTTGATAAATTAGCCCTGATGGATTGCAATTTTAAGTTTCTGATCTATGTAACCAGTGTTTTTGATGTTGCTGGTTTTATCGTTTTGTTTAATCACCGCCCCATGATAATTATATTTAGTGATGACAACATGCTGTTTTAGCCGAGCCAATCCTATCATTTTGATCTTGATGAAAAGGTTTAACAATGTCAAGGAATAAAACTTTCTATTTATAAAAGATTTGAAAACTTCCTCATTTTTTAGGTTTTCGTATGGAACGGTAAAGCTGGCTACGTAGTAATTGAAGATCATTATTTTCAGGATTTAAAAAGTTTAAGTATTTATTTCATTCAGCTATTTACAATACCTGTTCCAAAACACTTTTGCGCTTGCTACAAAGCTTTTAACGCTAAAAAAATGAATAAGTTGGGGAATAATCAGGCGCAATTGGGTTTGCGCTGAGGAATAGATTTCTCAATTGGGCTGTTCCCATTTCCCGGTCTATGGCTTGCCGTTTTTGCTCATTATCAAACACCCGCCGTTATCTGCTGATACTATTTGTTTAAGTTATCAGCCTTATCGTAGAACTCGTTCTGCAATTGAAGCGTTTTGGTATCCGCTTTGATAACTTGTAAAGCTTTGATAAACGATGCTATTTCATGTTCGGCTACCAACTTGCCAAGCTCAGTTGTGGCTTTTGCCCCTTCTCCCGCATAATGGTTGGGGAAGGACGAATACCACCATATCGGTGTATAGACATCTTTTAATTGTAACCGTTTTTGATCGGCCCCGCTTTGGCTTTCTGCCCTGTCCATCTTCATCAGATCGGAACGGTAATACAACAAAACGGAGGTTTCTCTTTCACCGGCATGCAAATCTGTTGCAGGAGCCGACTTATGCATTTTAAGGTATTGTTTGTCAAACTCAGGATCGCTTGCAGGATTGTAAAAATACACGGCATAATTGTGGCGCTTATTTAACAAGGACTGCATAAAAAACCGGATAAACTCAGGATTACCACCATGCCCGTTCAAGATCACGATCTTGTTAAACCCATTGCGGGCTATCTCATCGCAAGTGGCTTCCAACAAATCCCATATCACTTTGCTGGGCAAGGCAAAGGTTCCGGGCTGATGCCTGGCCTCATTGATCTGGCCATAAAAATAATCAGGGAAAACAACTGCATATTCAGATTTTACAGCACGCGCCGCCCATTCGCGTACATGGATCAAATCAGTACCTAAGGGCGAATGCGGGCCATGTTTTTCAAGGATACCGATAGGCAGGATACAGGTTTTTGAAGATTTTTGCAAGGCTTGCGGAAAATCACTTGCAACAAGTTCATCCCAGCGGGCTGGTAATTGTTGCGCGAAGGAAGAACTGGAAAACATTAATGCGGCAAGCAAAAGGAAAATAGCTTTCATAACAATTGTACTTATTTTTCAGGCTTAAATTGTTCGGTATAACCGAGCCGAAATTTATAAACTTCTTTCTAAAACTGCTATACCACAAGGATTTTATTTAGGTAAGAATAATTTGTAGAAACGAAGAGCCTGTTTAAAATTTGTTCAATATGCTTTCCATGCTTCTTTTATCACCTTAAAAAATGGCGACATTTAATGTTTGGTTTATTTAAATTGATGCAGACACCAATTTTTATAGGGTAAAAGAAGCATTGGCATTAATCCTGGGCACATCGAAGGATCTTGTATCAATTTAAACAGGCTCTAAAATCCTGTTTAAATTTCTATCATAAAAATCCATTTGCTTCTTTTATGCTTGTAAATCTTGTTTTTGCGTACTTTATCGACACAAAAAGCACAAGGGTTTAATGATTTTTAGGTGATAAAAGAAGCATGGAAAATAGCTGGATAAAATTCAAACAGGCCAATAAAATATTCCTGTTTTTATAAGATAAAAGAAGCATTGGCACCAATCAGAGAAAATCCAGTGAGAAAAATAAATTGGCTGGTTCTTTTTTCATGATGCAATTTCCCCAGTGCTGGCATGCCGTTCCTGCATTGCTATAAATGCCTTTTTGAGTACCGCAATCAGTGCTTCCAATTTCATGGGCTTGGCCAGATAATCGTTCATGCCGGCGTTGAGGCAAATATCTTTGTCTTCCGACATGGCATTTGCTGTAATGGCGGCAATATAAGGTTGTAAGTAACTCTGCTGGCGTATTTTTTCTGTTGCTTCAAGCCCGTCCATCTCCGGCATTTGTACATCCATCAAGATCAGGTCGTAGCTTTTTTGAGCCATCATTGCTATTGCCTCAAGTCCGTTCACAGCAAAATCCATTTGATAACCCAACTTATTGATAACCCGTTGAATCAACTTTTGATTGATTGCATTGTCTTCTGCAACTAAAATACTAAGCGGATATTGTCCTGCAAAATCATCGGTAAGCAATTGCGGGCTTTTTTCTTCGGCTTGTTGTATTTCTTTTTGATTTCCAAATTCTGCCAATATACTTTTATACAAATGGTGCTGTTTGGCAGGTTTCGTCAAGATGGATTTGAACAGGCCCGGAAACTTTTTCTTAGTTTCATCGCCAATAGAACTTAACATAATGATCGGGAGCGGGTTGGCACTACTGTGGATAGCCCGGGCCAATCCTACGCCATCCATTTCCGGCATTTCCATATCCGTGATAACTAATTGAACCGTTTCATTTTGAGACAGGATGTGTAATGCCTCCTGCCCGGAAGAAGCTACAAATGGCTCAAGCTTCCAATGCTCAAGTTGTGCTTTTAAAATAACAAGGTTTGTTTGGTTATCGTCAACGATCAATATTTTTTTACCTTCAATATCAACGTTGGTTAGTTGCTGTTTCCGAATAAGCGGTTTTGTCCCGGCATGTGTCCTGATGGTAAAATTGAAGGTAGCGCCTTCACCGTGTTTGCTTTGCACCCAAATTTCCCCGCCCATCAATTTTACAAGCCGTTCGCAGATCACTAAGCCGAGGCCTGTGCCGCCATATTTTCGCGTAGTAGAAGAATCGACCTGAGAAAATGCTTGAAACAAGCTTGAAAGTTTTTCGGCAGGAATACCAATGCCAGTGTCCTTTACGCCGAAACCAATTTCTAAATCACCGTTTTCAAATTGTTTTGAAAGAAAGACATTGATAAATACTTCGCCTTTTGGTGTAAACTTAAGGGCATTATTGGTCAGGTTGATCAATACTTGTTTTAAACGCAGGCTGTCTCCCACAATTTGCTGCGGTAAATTAAAATCTATATGATAAATCAGGTCAATTCCGCGTTTTGCCGCATTTTGCAAGAACAGGTCCATTATATCTTCAATGGCATGGCGCAGTTCGAAGTCTTCCTGTTCCAGATCCATTTTTCCGGATTCGATTTTAGAAAAATCAAGGATATCGTTAATAACGCTCACCAGGTTATCGCCACAAGTGATAATTGTTTCGGTATAATCCCTTTGATCACTGTCTAAGTTTGTTTCGCGCAATAAAGAAGCCATGCCAATAACACCATTCATCGGCGTTCTGATTTCGTGGCTCATGGTAGCCAGGAATATACTTTTGGCTTGATTGGCTTTTTCAGCTTCTTCCCGTGTAGCTTGTTCCTGTTGTTTTTGCTTTTCAAGTTCTTCTGATTGAGACCGAAGCTCTTCCGACTGCACTTGCAATGCCGCATTTATGGTTTGCAGTTCTTCTGATTGCCTGCTTAATTCCTCTGCTTTGTTTACAACATCTGTGGTACGCTCTTTTACCTGTTTCTCTAATTCTGCTTTTTGTTTTTTTATCGTGTTTATCCGGTTATTGTAGTAAGCGCAGGCACTGCCTGTAACAAGCGCGAGCATCAATATCCTGAACCACCAGGTTGCCCAGAAAGGAGGAGCAACAACAATTTTAACAACAGTTCCTTTCTGGTTCCACAAGCCATCATTATTGGAAGCTTTTACCCTAAAAAAATAGGTGCCTGGTTCCAGGCTGGTATAGGATGCTTTTCGGGTATTACCAACATAATTCCATTCCTTATCGAAGCCTTCTAATTGGTAAGCGTACTGATTGTTTTCTGCAACCGTATAGTCCAAGGCAGCAAAATCAAAGGCTATAGAAGTTTGTTTATAGGAAAGCTTTACTTCTTTTGTGTCCGTAATGTCTGTTTTTAATGGTGAACCGGGATGTCCGGCTAAAATATCCTTGTTAAAAATCTGAAAGCCGGTGATGTAAACCGGAGGAATAAACTTGTTTGTTTTGATTCGGTCTGGGAAAAATGTATTCAGTCCGTTGGTCCCTCCAAAAAACATTTCACCGTTATCTGCTTTTAAAAAGGCGTGCGATTCAAATTCAGACCCCTGCAAACCATCCCTGATATTGAATTTTTTTGCAGAATAAGTCGCAGGATTAAATTTGGTAAGGCCGTTGGAAGTAGATATCCACAAGTTACCCGCATCATCTTCTGTGATACCTTTTATAAATTCGTTGTCCAGTCCTGCTTTAGAAGTGTATAATCCAAAGCTTTTTGCTGTTGGGTTGAAAAGATATAACCCTTTCTGACCCACCCAAACACGGCCTTTATGGTCAACAAAAATAACCTTGATGTCAGGAAAGCTTTCTGTATGATTGAAATAGTGGGAAAACTGACGACTGTTTAAGTTATAACAATTCAAGCCTCCATCATCAGTGCCCATCCATACATTGCCGTCTTTGTCGCCGTTAATTACAATAACATCATTTCCGGAGAAGGCAGTTTTGCCATCAGGGCTTTTAGTTATCCGTTTAAACTTATGTGTTTTAAGGTCCATAAGGTTAACGCCACCCTGAAAAGTACCGACCCAGAAATTACCTTTTTGATCTTGGTAAGTATCTTCCACAAAGTTTGAGCTGATAGAAGCCTCATCACCTGGCAAATTTTTATAGGCTGTAAAAGTGCCGTTTTCAGGATTAAACAAATTAAGGCCTCCGCTCCAGGTGCTTACCCAAATGTTTCCATCATCCGCCTGATCAATATCCAACACAGCATCCGAGCTTATACTTTTAGGGTTTAACGGGTCGTGCTTAAACCTGGTAAAAGTCTGGTTTTTTCTATTGAACAAATTCATTCCTTCTCCATCTGTCCCCACCCAGATATTTCCTTTTTTATCCTGGCAAAAGGATTTGACATCGCTGGAGCTTATGGTATTTTTATTCCCTCCTTGCTGATAGAGATTGAAGCGGTGGGCATCCGGCGCATACAAGTCTAAGCCACCGCGATGTGTCCCTACCCACAAATTGTCTTGCTTATCTTCGTAAATGGCCGAAACTGTTTTTTGAGATAAACTATAGGAATTGAATTCATGCTGGTAATGAAAAAAGGAGTCTTCAAGCGGATTGTACAGGTTCAACCCACCATTGTTTATGCCTATCCATATTTTCCCCTTATGGCTGATATAAAGGCTGTTTATTTCACTGATAAAACTACCCTTTTCGCCGGTTATTTTCCCTGAATACTGTTTACAGGTATTTTTATCAGGATTAAATACGATAGCACCTGTATGCAGGGTACCCAGCCATAAATTGCCGTTCAGCTCACCTTGAATATATTTGATATAAGTATGCGTCAGCGGGTTTTTAATAAAGGCAAAAATGCCGGTCTTGGCATTATATAAGTTCAGCCCTGAATCTGTAGCCAGCCAGAGGTTGTCGTGAATATCCTGGTACACATAATTCACATTATCACTGACAATGCTGTTTTTATCCAATGAATTATGGCGAAAGTGTTTAAATGTTTGTGTTTTTTTATTGAATACGTTAAGCCCTCCGCCTTTTGTAGTTACCCATATATTGTTGCTCTTATCCTGATAGATACAAGAAATATTATTGTTACTGATGCTTTTATCATTGGCTTTGTCATGCTGGTACCTGATAAAAGTATCTGTATTGCGGTCTAATAAATTCAGTCCGTTTACCGTTCCGATCCAAAGGTCATGCTGGCGGTCCTCGTAGATATACCGGGTAATATTCTCGCTAATGCTGGAATTGTCGGTTTTTTTATTGCGGTAAACTTTCATCTGCTGCCCGTCATAACGGTTCAGGCCATCTTGGGTACCGATCCAGATAAAACCCTTATAATCCTGGCATACTGTTTCAACCCGGCTATTTGACAAGCCTTGTTCAATGCTGATTTGTTTAAACCTGATATCAGGAGCCTGCGGAAAAATATTTAAAGGGGCCAGCAAAAAAAACCAAACGCAAAACATCCTTGTTTTTTTAAAGGAAAAACACAGTTTTTTAAACTTATTTTGCTGGTTGCTAAACCTATTATACTGAATCAGCATATAATCATTCAAATATTTATCCGGTTTTGAGATAGTTAACTTATTTATACGTAGGGTGATACAAAAAGTTAGTCTAAGGGCCTCCACCAGAATAAGGGCCAATGCCATAAAAGCACCTTCATTAAAGTATCAGTAGATTAGGTTAAGTTCTCCCGGTAAAAAATTTCTAACTAAGTTTACGTTGCTGTTTAAAACCTGTACAAGTTTTATCTAATATTTCTGATGCTTCTTTTACCACCTAAAAATCAATAAACCCTTGATAAGAATTTTGTAACGGTTTAAAATCCAAATACAGGATTTACAGGCATAAAAGAAGTAATGTTAATTTTTAGGATGGAAATTTAAACAGGCCCTTATATATTTACAGCTAACCTATTTTATGAATATCTTTAAAAGTTACACAGCCTGGTTCATGTTTATCCTATCATTGATAAGCAGTTTAACACTGAAAGCACAATTGAAACCAGCACCGCAACTGGGCAAGAACACGGTAAAAGAAGTTATTGCCGCCATGACGCTGGAAGAAAAAGCAACCCTGGTGGTAGGTTCGGGCAAGGCGCCAAAACCAAAACCTGCCGGGAACGGAAAGCCCGGTGTCAGCAATGGTTGGGTGCCGGAACCGCCAATGATCGGCCACACTGAAACCAAAGTACCAGGCGCAGCGGGAAATACAACCGCTATACCACGTTTAGGTATCCCTTCCCTGGTATTGAGCGATGGGCCTGCAGGTGTCCGGATTTCGCCTACCCGCAAAGGTGATAGCACCCATACTTATTATGCTACTGCTTTTCCGGTCGGTACTTTACTGGCTTCAACCTGGGATCCCGCGGTGGTAAATACAGTAGGTAAAGCTTTTGGCAATGAGGTAAAGGAATATGGGGTGGATATTTTGCTGGCCCCCGGCGTAAACATCCATCGCAATCCGTTAAACGGGCGCAATTTTGAATATTATTCAGAAGATCCTTTAGTTGCCGGTACTATGGCCGGTGCTTTGATCAATGGTGTACAATCAAATGGTGTCGGCACTTCTATTAAACACTTTATAGCCAATAACCAGGAAAGTAACAGAAACTATAACAATTCAATAGTAAGCGAAAGGGCATTGCGCGAACTGTACCTTAAAGTGTTCCGGATAAGCATTGCCGCTTCCAATCCCTGGACGGTAATGTCCTCCTATAACAGGGTGAACGGTGTTTATACTGCTCAAAGGCACGACTTGTTGACGACGGTGTTGCGCGATGAGTGGAAGTTTAAAGGCTTTGTAATGACCGACTGGGGCGGTGGCTACGATTGGGTTGCAGAAATGAATGCTGGCAATGACCTGATTATGCCGGGAAGGCCAGATCAGATCGAAACTTTGATCAATGCAGTTAAGCACGATTCGCTGAGTGTTAAAGTCCTCAATCAAAATGTGGAGCGCATACTTAACATTATTCTTAAATCGCCGTCATTTCAAAAATATGCCTATAGCAATAAGCCCGATTTAAAAGCACATGCTGAAGTAGCACGCAAAGCGGCCACAGAAGGTATGATTTTGTTGAAAAACCGAGGCAATGCTTTGCCCATCAGCAAATCTGTAAAAACTGTTGCTGCTTTTGGCAATGCTACTTATAATACCATTCCCGGCGGCACCGGTAGCGGCGAAGTAAATAAAGCTTATACTATTTCTATTGATCAGGGCTTGGCCAATGCGGGTTATCGGCCGGATGAAAGCTTGAAAAACACCTATACCAAATTCTTTCAGGATGCCAGGTCCGGGCAACAGCCACGCCGCAGGTTTTATGGTGAAATGCCTGTAAGCGATAGCCTGATCATTGAAACGGCGAAGAAGAATGACCTTGCCATTATTACCATAGGCAGGAATGCAGGAGAAGGCAATGACCGTAATTTAGAAAACAACTACAACCTTGGGCCGGAAGAAAAACAGCAGTTTAAAAAAATTGCCGATGCTTTCCATGCAAAAGGTAAAAAGGTAGTGGCCGTACTGAATATAGGCGGTGTTATTGATATGAACGAGTGGCAGGATAACGCCGATGCTATTTTGCTGGCCTGGCAACCCGGCCAGGAAGCAGGCAACGCAATAGCGGACGTGTTAAGCGGCAAGGTAAATCCTTCCGGCAAGCTGGCTACAACTTTTCCTGTTAAATATGCAGATGTACCCTCAGCTAAAAACTTTCCCGGCACACCGGCCGAAAGACCGGAACAAGTTATATACGAAGAAGGCATCTACGTGGGATACCGTTATTACGATAGCTTTAATGTTAAGCCGATGTACGAGTTTGGCTATGGCCTTTCCTATACTGATTTTGCCCTCAGCGGCCTAAAATTGAGTTCAGCCACTTTCAACGGAATAATTACCGCTACGGTCAATGTGAAAAATACCGGGAAATTTGCCGGAAAAGAAGTGGTACAAATTTATGTGGGCGCCCCGGCCAAAACGATTGATAAACCTATGCAGGAATTAAAAGCATTTGGTAAAACGCATTTATTGCAACCTGGCGAATCACAATTGTTGACATTTACAATTCGTTCTGCTGATCTCGCTTCTTTCCATACCGATAATTCTGAATGGATAACGGATGCCGGGAAATATGTGCTGAAAGCAGGTATATCCTCTCGCGATATTAAACAAACTGCCGTTTTCAATATCCCAAAAGCAATTATGGTTGAAAAAGACCACAAAGTATTGCAGCCGGAAGTAAACATTACGGAGTTTAATGCAAGGAAACAGGTTGGGAAATGACAGTTGAAAATGGTGAAAAGTCGGCTGCGTGATAGTAGTATTCTTTAAATACAGGCTGAAAAACATGAAAAAGGTATTGTAAAAACTTGTTTGAATTTATATCAGGAAGTTTATGATACTTCTTTTATGCCTATAAATTTGTGTTTATATTTTCCAGAAATATAAAAGTATAGGCTTAATAGTTTTAATGCTTCTTTTATCGAAGTTGTTTAAACTTATTTTCCTGTTGTTTTTTTGGTTAGGTGCTTCTTTTATCACCTTAAAAAATGGCAGGCATTTGGTTTATTTAAATAGATGCAGACACTAATTTTTATAGGGTAAAAGAAGCATTGCCTTCAATCCTAAGCATACCGAAGGATCTTTTATAAATCTAAACAGGCTTTAAAAGTTTAAACAACTTCGTCCTGTAAAAATTCAACCTTGTTGTCTTTTTTTAATTATTGAAATATAGGCACTAATTTTTTATGGCTAAAAGAAGCATATTCCGCCCCCAATATAAATTCAACTGATTCCATGATAAGTTCGATTTTTGTTTCAGATAAACAAAAACCACAAAGAGATTGCCTAAAAAGAAACCTCTTAGATTTTACTATTCCAAATTTAACAAACCTTATTCCACCAGCTCGAATTTTATTTTCTGATTACCAGCCTGCAAGTAAAAATCACCGGCTTCTAAATGCCGTTTGCCATCTGCATCTGGGAAGCTTAAATCCCGCATCGGATCAAGTTCAAACTTGAAAACATATTTGCCACCGGCGTTGATTTCTTTCTTCTCAAAATACTTCAGCTCCTTCATTGGCCTTGAAATAGAGCTGGCATGAGAGGATATATACCACAAAGCCGTTTCTTTTCCGATAACTGCCCCTGAGTTGGTTACCTCTACGGTTGCTGTTAACTTTTGATTTTTATGGATTTTTGCTGCCGATAAGTTGATGGTGCCGTAAGTAAAGTCGGTATAGCTTAAACCATGTCCGAACCAATACAGTGGGTCAGTAGGTATATCTTGGTATTTACCGGCATTCGGACGGGCACTTTGGCGCATGTCATAATAAGTAGGGATTTGTCCGGTAGTTAAAGGAAAAGTAATATCCAGCTTACCAGAGGGGTTGACATGGCCTGATAAGATCGAAGCGAGCGCAGTACCACCAGCAACGCCTGGTTGCCACATTTCGACAATAGCATTTGCCATTGGTTCTAAACGGACTAATTCAAGCGGACGGCCATTTGCCAACACCAATACGATCGGTTTGCCTGTTTTCTTTAATTCCTGTACCAGTTTTTCTTGTATGGCAGGCAAGGCAATACTTGACCGTGAAGTATTTTCACCAGTCCAGCCTTTCTTTTCGCCTAAGCAAACCACAATGATGTCTGCTTTTTTAGCTGCAGTTACAGCTTCAGCAATACCGCTTTCATCTGTACCGTCAATATCGCATCCCTTGGCATAACTGATTTGTGCCTTTTGCCCGAATTCTTTTTCAAGGCCATCGAAAATAGTTTCAGCATCCGTTGCAACACCATGGGAAGACCAATTACCCAATAGATCAACCTGGTCTTTTGCCATCGGGCCTACCAAAGCAATTTGTTTTATATTGACGTTCAATGGCAATACATGTTGATTATTTTTTAACAAAACCATAGATTCTACAGCTAACTTTTGAGCTACGGCTTTACTTTCGGGCTGCAGATAACGCTGCTCAACAATAGGCGTATAGGGGTTATCAAATAATCCTAACCTGAACTTAACACGTAAAATCCTTTTCACCGCATCATCAATTTTGGCCATAGGAACCTTTTTCTCTGCTATCACTTGTTTCAGGTTTTGCTCGTACACGCCATCAACCATGTCCATTTCAACACCTGCCATAAAAGCTTTCAGGCCTGCTTCTTTACGGTCTTTGGCAACACCTTGTGCCATCAGTTGCTCTACCGATCCCCAATCGGACACGACAAAGCCATCATGTCCCCAGCGTTGTTTTAGAACATGTGTAAGGGTGTAAGGATTAGCGGATGCGGGGATACCACTGATATCGTTAAAACCACTCATCAGGGTAGCTGCCCCGGCTTTTACACCGGCCTCATAAGGGACCATGTAAGTTTCCCACAGCGATTGTGCAGAAACATCGGCATAATGGTAATCGCGGCCACCTTCAGATAAGCCGTAACCGATATAATGTTTCAAACAGGCGGCAATAGAATACGGATCGGAAAGTTTTTTACCCTGGTAGCCTTTAACAGAAGCTACACCAAACACAGCATTGGTATAAGGGTCTTCACCATAACCTTCGGATACCCTGCCCCATCTTGGGTCACGGGCAACGTCAATCATGGGCGAAAAAGTCCAGTCAATACCCGAAAGCTTGGTTTCTTTGGCTGCCACAGCACAAGCTTCTTCCACTAATGCAGGGTTCCACGAACAGCCCTGAGCCAGTGAAATAGGATATATGGTACGGAAACCATGGATTACGTCATATCCAAACAAGATGGGAATGCCCAACTTAGTTTCTTCCACGGCCCTTTTTTGAACGGTATTACGAAAAGCAGGATCACTGCTGAAATAGATGAGTGAACCAATGCCAGCCGGAAAAGCCGGTTTCTGATAGCCATTGTTGTTGGGGTTATTATTGTCCCCTACCGTTTGCTGGTTTAACTGAAGTATCTTTTCATCTAAAGTCATCCTTTTTAACAAGTCCTCTATCCGTCGTTCTATTGGCGCATTTTTATCTTTATAAACCGGTATTGGAGCTTTAAAAGCAAATGCCTGTTGATAGAGAAATAAAATTGTGAGTAAACTAATATATTTCATGCATTAAATATTTAACAGTTATACCATGTGTACAATAGGCAATATTACATTATAATATACATATTTAACGTGTTTAAAATCCGTATAATTAACTCAATTTTACTTAAAAAGGAAGAGCATAAAGGAATGGTAATTTTGTTTTACGGACTGCAAAGGCCATTAATTATGCTCCAAGAAAAAGTTATAGTAATCTTATTTTCTAATGAAGGGGGCCTAAAAACATAAAACCCCGTACATCATTTGATCTACAGGGTTTTGAGAAACTTTGATCCTTTTTTTGTGGGAGATACAGGGTTCGGACCATTGACCCTCCCGGTTGAAAAACCGGGGTGCCCTGAACCAGCCGGGCTAAACCGACAACTGTTCAACCTTCTTTCTACTCTTCCAATTTTTGATTTGTTTTTCCCGCTTTAAAGCCTCGGGTTTTGTGTTGAACCCCTCTTTATAAGTTAAAACCCAGTCGGTAGCCCTACCGGTAAAGCCTTGATGATTGGCATTATGCCGACACATCCTGCCTGCCCTCCACATCGGCCGTGGAACCAATGTAGTATTTGTTTAAAAGAGATGAAAATAAAACATAGCAGTAAAACATCGTAAAATAAAAAAACCGACCCTACTTGTCGGCTTTTTGTGGGAGCTACTGGGTTCGAACCAGTGACCCTCTGCTTGTAAGGCAGATGCTCTGAACCAGCTGAGCTAAGCTCCCTATTTTTATAAACCCTGCCATGACCCTCCCGATTCGTAAATCGGGATGCTCTGAACCAGCTGAGCTAAGCTCCCATTCGTTTGGGACTGCAAATATAGAAGCGGATTTTATTTATGCAAAATATATTTTCAGTTTTTTAACCAAGCACTTCTTCCAGCACTTCATGCGAACGGATTTGGCCGAAACCATCAATGTGCAAAGCATAATATTCAAGCAGCCGGTCCAGTAAAAAACGGCGGACATCCTGGGGCAGCCGGATTTCAATCAGGTTTTCGAAGTTTCTACCAATCAGCAAATTAAAATATTGCGTATAGGGCGGTGCCAGGTACAGATTATGTTCCGGCCTTTTGCCAACAAACAAACCATCTTTCAAATTAAAATAATGGACATTTGTGCTTTCGTTCCTTTCGGGATGAAAACCCAAGTATTTACTCAACTGCACTAAAAACAGCAGGTGGAAATTGGCCAACCCTTGCTCCTGGTTGTCCAGCCATTCAATCGAATAAAAAATAAAATTGAATAGGTTTTCGTCTGTCTCTTGCTGCCTTACCGCTTTGTAGATCACTTCGTTCAAAAAAATGACCAGCGAACTTTTGACCACTTCGTAAGGGATCGTTTTTAAAACGGGTACATTTCTCAATTCGGCCACGCGCTGGATGTTGCCGTTCGGTTTGTGATAAACCACCATTTCCAACAGGTGCAGCGGTTGCAGCATGTTCCGGCTGATCTTGGCCCTCGGCTTTTTGACACCGTTGATCAGGTAAGATTGCAGCCCGAACTTCTCCGTAAAAACCTGGACGATCACGCTACTTTCGCTGTAATCGGTGGTTTTGAAAACGATGCCGCGGGTTTTGTGTAACATTTGCCTAAACTAAAAATTTTGAATTGATACGCCGAAATGATGATACTGTTTTTATTAGGTAAAAAAAGCCTCACCCTAAATCCCTCTCCAAGAGAGAGGGACTTGAGCGGCGCAAGTGCAGCTACCTCCCTCTCCTTTGAAGAGGGCCGGGGTGAGGCACACAATTGTTTTTGCTTTACCCAATCAAAACTTCACTTAAAACCGTATTTTTGCACCTCAAAAATTTGAGGTAAACGCATTGATGTACAAGGAATATAAGCAACTCAACCTGTCGGAAATCGGTAACGATGTGCTGGCGTTCTGGAAGCAAAACAACATCTTCGAAAAAAGTATCAGCAGTCGCCCGGCCAGCAAGCCTTACACTTTTTATGAAGGTCCACCTTCGGCCAATGGTATGCCCGGCATCCACCACGTAATGGCACGTTCTATTAAAGATATTTTTTGCAGATACAAGACCCTAAAAGGTTTTCAGGTGAAACGCAAAGGCGGCTGGGACACGCACGGACTGCCGATTGAGTTGGCGGTTGAAAAAGCTTTGGGAATTACCAAAGACGACATCGGCAAAAAAATCTCGATCGAGGACTACAACGCCGAGTGCCGCCGGGAGGTAATGAAATATACCGATGTTTGGAACGACCTGACCGAAAAAATGGGTTATTGGGTTGACCTCGAAGATCCATACATCACCTACAAAAACGAATACATCGAAACCCTTTGGTGGATTTTAAAAGAGTTTTACAAAAAAGGTTACCTTTACAAAGGTTATACCGTGCAACCCTATTCTCCTGCTGCCGGAACTGGTTTAAGTTCGCACGAATTGAACCAGCCGGGCACGTATCGCAACGTAAAAGACACTTCTATCACAGCAGAATTTCATCTGATCCCAAACCAAATCCATCCGTTAATCCCGATTTTGTTTGAGGAAGAAACGGAAGACACCGCCATTTTAGCCTGGACAACCACGCCTTGGACTTTGCCTTCTAATTGTGCGCTGGCCGTTGGCGAAAACATCAATTACGTCAAAATAAAAACTTTCAATCCTTACACTTTTGCCCTGGTGAGCGTGGTTTTGGCAAAGGATTTAATTAATCAATACTTTAAAAAAGAAGGCGAGAATGCTTCTTTTACCGGTTATAATTCTGGTGATAAAATTATCCCATGGGAAATTGCGGCCGAATTTAAAGGTGCAGAATTAGTCGGTTTACGCTACCACCAACTGATGCCTTATGTTTCCAATGAAGATTTGGAGCAAAACGCTTTCCGCGTTATCGCAGGTGATTTTGTAACTACGGATGACGGAACTGGCATCGTTCATACCGCTTCTATTTTTGGTGCGGATGATTTTCGTGTTGCGCGTGCAAACGGCGTTCCTTCGGTTTTGGTGAAGGATGAAAACGGCAAAGAAGTTCCGTTGGTAAACAAACAAGGCCGCTTTGTAAATGAAGTAACTGATTTTGCCGGACGTTTTGTAAAAGAAGAATATTACAGCGGTACGGAACATGCCGACCCGGATTTTAAACCAACTGATGTGCTCATCGCCATCAAACTAAAAGAAGACAACAAGGCGTTCGACGTCAAAAAATACGAGCACAGCTACCCGCATTGCTGGCGTACCGATAAACCAATTTTGTATTATCCCTTAGATAGCTGGTTTATCAAAACGACGGCCGTAAAAGACCGGATGGTAGAGCTGAACAAAACCATTAACTGGAAACCGGAATCAACCGGGACCGGCAGGTTTGGCAACTGGCTGGAAAACTTAGTGGACTGGAACCTTTCCCGTTCCCGTTATTGGGGAACGCCGCTGCCGATCTGGCGGACAGAAGATGGTTTGGAAGAAACCTGCATCGGTTCTATTGCTGATTTGAACCAGGAAATACAAAAATCGGCTGATGCTTCTTTTATGCCACAAAATTTTGTGTTAAATGATTTGCACCGGCCATTTGTGGATGATGTGATCCTGGTTTCCTCAACCGGCAAAAAAATGTTCCGCGAACCGGATTTGATCGATGTTTGGTTTGATTCCGGTGCCATGCCTTATGCCCAGCATCATTTTCCGTTTGAAAATAAAGAAGCTTTTGAAAACTCTTTTCCAGCAGATTTTATTGCCGAAGGTGTTGACCAAACCCGCGGTTGGTTTTTTACGCTGCATGCCATTGCGGTGATGCTGATGGATTCGGTTGCTTATAAAAATGTCGTTTCCAATGGTTTGGTGTTGGATAAAAACGGCAACAAAATGAGCAAGCGTCTGGGCAATGCTGTTGATCCGTTTGCAACGATTGACAAATACGGCCCGGATGCCACGCGCTGGTACATGATCAGCAATGCATCGCCCTGGGACAACCTGAAATTTAACGAAGATGGTTTGGATGAAGTGCGCCGCAAGTTTTTCGGTACGCTTTACAATACCTATTCTTTCTTTGCTTTGTACGCCAATATTGATGGTTTTGAATACAAAGAAGCAGAAATCGAATTGCAAAACCGACCGGAAATTGACCGATGGATATTATCCCTATTAAACACTTTGAGCGCGGAAGTTGACGGCTTTTATGCTGATTTTGAACCGACAAAAGCAGCACGCGCCATCCAGGATTTCGTAGATGCACATTTAAGCAACTGGTATGTTCGGTTAAGTCGCCGCCGTTTTTGGAAAGGCGATTACAGGGCGGACAAACTTTCTGCTTATCAAACTTTGTACACTTGTTTGGTTACGATTGCCAAGCTGATGTCGCCCATTGCACCTTTTTTTGCAGAACGCTTGTTTAACGATCTGAACAGCATCACCCAAAAAGAAACGGTAGAATCGGTGCATTTAACTGATTTTCCAGCTTATCATCCGGATCTGGTGAACAAAGAACTGGAAGAACGGATGCAATTGGCGCAGGATATTTCTTCATTAACGCTTTCTCTCCGCAAAAAAACAGGTATCAATGTCCGGCAGCCATTAAGCAAGATTTTACTGCCGATCCTGAACCCGCATTTCCAGCAGCAGGTGGAGCAGGTGAAAGAGCTGATCTTATCGGAAACCAACATCAAAAATATTGAGTATATTACAGACAATGCTTCTTTTATCAGCAAAAAAATCAAACCAAACTTTAAAGCTTTAGGCAAAAAAGTGGGGAAAGACATGAAGCTGGTGGCCGAAGCGATAAGCCGTTTTAGCCAGAAAGAAATTGCTGAATTGGAACAAACGGGACAAATCCCCATACCTCAAACCTCGTACCTCATACTTTCTTCTGAGGTGGAAATCACGGCCGAAGATGTGCCGGGATGGCAAGTGGCTTCTCTGGGCAAACTGACCGTTGCGCTGGATGTGGCTTTAACAGAAGAACTGAAACAGGAAGGGATTGCGCGCGAACTGATCAACCGGATTCAGAATTTACGCAAAAACAAAGGCTTGGAAGTAACAGATAAAATCAATGTTATCATTGAGGACAAACCTATTGTAACAGAAGCCGTAAGAAACAATTTATCCTATATTTGCGCCGAAATTTTGGCAGTAGGTTTAACACTGGACAAAGATTTAACACAAGGTGAGCAGGTCGAGATTGACGGCCAAGAACTATTGATTGATATAAAAAAGTAATATGAACGACGGACAAAACGAAAAAAACAGATATTCCGATACTGAACTAAAGGAATTTAAAGATCTAATTTTAGATAAACTCCGCATGGCAAAACAAGAGCTGAATGCGTTGACCTCTTCTTTAAGCAGCCCCAACTCTAACGGCACAGATGATACTTCCGGCACATACAAAACGCTGGAAGACGGATCGGCAACGCTGGAAAAAGAGCAGATCAACCAGTTGGCCGCCCGCCAGAAAAAATTTATCGAGCAACTGGAAGCAGCTTTAGGGCGCATCGAAAACCGGACTTACGGCATTTGCCGCGAAACCGGGAAACTAATCCCGAAAGAACGTTTGCGCGCCGTGCCGCATACCACGCTGAGCATGGAAGCCAAAATGAAACAGTATTAATGAAAACCACTTATACCAAGCCTTTTTTAATTGCTGCTTTTATCGTGCTGGCCGATCAGATCCTGAAAACTTGGGTACGCACGCACATGTACATCGGTCAGGAAATAAAGCTGCTGGGCAACCGCGGCTTTTTGCATTATACCGAAAACAACGGTATGGCTTTTGGCTGGGAACTGGGCGGGGAAGCAGGCAAGTATGCCTTGACTTTGTTTCGTATCCTGGCGGTGTGTGGCATTGCTTATGGCTTGGTTTATCTCATTCAACACAAATATCACCGCGGGCTGATCATCAACATTGCCCTGATTTTTGCAGGCGCTTTGGGCAACATCATTGATTCTGCCTTTTACGGTTTAATGTATCAAAAAGCGCCTTTACTTCAGGGGCGCGTGGTGGATATGTTCTATTTTCCGTTGCTGTCAGGCGTTTTCCCTTCTTGGGTCCCGGTTTGGGGCGGAGAAGAATACATCTTTTTCAGGCCGGTTTTTAATCTGGCCGATGCCGCCATTTCTATTGGCGTGGTGATGATCTTGATCAACCAAAAAAAGTATTTTAAGGAAGATATCAAAGAAGAACCGCAGCCTAACAGCGAAGTTGTGGAAGAGTAAATTATATTGGATCTTGTTTTTTTGTCATTTCGATCCGCAGGGAGAAATCTTTATCAAAATTGTATTTAACGTTCTTTTTGCTTGATCAAAAAGAACCAACGAAATCAAGAACAACCCGATCGCTCCGCGCGTTTGTTCAGGCCTACCCACCTGGGTCGATACCTTTCTGGCGGTTACAATTATGGCTGTCTTTCCGGAGTTTAACTTTGCAAGATATGCGCCCTGTCATCCTGAGCGCAGTCGAAGGATCTTCTTCAAAATAAAAGACAAACCTGTTATTATTTGATGAGGATTTCTCCCTTCGGTCGAAATGACAAAAAGTTGAATACTTCTTTTATCGGCATAAAATCAGTATTAGCTTCAATAAAAATTATTTTTGTACTTGAACTACAGCTTTTTATGCTAAAGCTGAATAAAAATCAGATTTTTATTACGACCAAACCCGTAAACGCTCGTCTATCCAACAAAACCATTCATCATGAAAAAGCTATTGACCCTTTTATTGCTGGCCGCTATAAGTTCTTCCGCGTTTGCCCAAAGTGTTGACCTGCGAAGAAAAATCCAGGTTACCGGCAGTGCCGAAACAGAAGTTACGCCGGATATTATTTATTTCAGTATTTCCCTGAAAGAATACCTGAACGGTAAAACCAAAGTGAGTATTTCGACTTTAGAACGCCAGTTGGAAAAAGCAGTTAACGATGCGGGGATTGCTAAAGCTGATTTCACCATCAACAATTTATCGTCCTACAATTATGTGCCGGAGAAAAAGAAGAACGCGGATTTCCTGGCGGCCAAACAATACCGTTTAAAACTGCACGACCTGAACAAGATCAACCAAGTCCTAGACGCAGTAGATGATAAAGGCATCCAGTCCACCGGGATTGATGGTTACGATTATTCGGGAATTGAAACTTTGAAAAACGAACTGAAACTGAAAGCCCTAAAAGCAGCCCAAGCTAAAGCAACCTTTTTATTAAGCGGGATCGGTGAAAAATTAGGCGGTGCAATAGATATTCAGGAAATCAACAACGAACCCATGCAGCAACCCGTTTTCCGCAGCATGATGATGAAAGCCACCAGTGCCGAAGCAGAAACACAACCGGACATTAATTTTAAAAAGATTAAACTGAACTACCAGATACAAGCGGTATTTGAGATTGTGAAGTAAGGGTAGTAAACGCCGCTGCACCAACTTTATAGTGGTAAAAGAAGCATTTGCATTTACTGTTGTATATGTTCTTAAATAATTTAACGTAAATCATTCAAAAACAATTTTGCATCGGTCAATTTAAGTTTACCAGCTTTTAGCAAATCTCCTTGTTTAAATGCGCTTATCAAATGCTTTTCTTCCTGCGTAAGCTTTTGCAAATTAATTTCTATCGGCTTATCCGCTACTATTTTCGCTTTATGCCCAGTTGCTTTGCCAGTTTTACCAGTAATTTTAAATTTTCCCGATTGTTGCTTTCTATTACTAACGATGCCATAAAAATCTCATGTTTAAACAAATTTACATAAAAATCTTTTTGCTGATTTAAACTGCATCAATTTTACAAGGGTAAAAGAAGCATGTGGATTTACCTGATTTGTTTAATGCTTTTGTGCAGCTCAAATACTTTAACTAAGATCACTTAAAACACCTATACTACTTCTTTTATCCCATAAAAACATTAAACCTTAATGCTTTTTTTAAAAATCTAAAACCCAAACACCAATTTTCAGGTGCTAAAAGAAGCATCCATTTTATCCGGATGTTATTTAAAATACTTACTGAACTAAATTAAACTACTATCGCCTGAAAGGCGATAGATTTGTAATCGGCTAAAGCCATCTAAAGTCTGTCTGAAACTGCAAAGCCCTCATTGGATGCGTTTTCATCCTAATTCTTTATATACTCTAAAACCATCTCATCTGTTATGTTTTTATAAAACTAAAGTCTTCACCTAAAGGCGAGGGATTTTCCCCCAGATATTTATATTAATGATTTTAATTCAAAAATCATTTGAAATTAAAATTTTAGTTATATCTTGACTGCCATAAATCCTAAATATGAAAGCCACGATTTGGACGCTGTTCTTTTGCCTGGGTTCTTTCTTTTTATCGGCACAAAACCCTTATTCTATTAAAGGCAGAATAGTTGATACCGCTTCAACTGTTAAAATGGTTAATGCCACCATTGCCGTGTTAAACGCAAAAGATTCTACCCTGCGCAAATTTACCCGTGCCGGTGCTGATGGTTCTTTTGCCATCAACCAATTGGGCAAAGGCAAATTTATCCTGCTGGTTTCTTATCCCGGCTATGCGGATTATGTAGAAGATTTTGTGCTGGATTCTGTTAAAAAAGAACACGATTTTAAACAGATCAACATGCTGCTTAAATCGCGGCTGCTGGCGGGTGTAATTATCAAAGGAACCAAAGCAGCTATCAAAATAAAAGGTGACACAACAGAGTTTAATGCTTCCAGTTTCAAAATCCAGCCGAACGCAAAAGTAGAAGATTTGCTGAAGCAGTTGCCGGGCATTCAGGTTGATAAAGATGGCAAAATTACGGCACAAGGGCAAGCTGTGAACAAAGTGCTGGTGGACGGCGAGGAGTTTTTTGGCGATGACCCTACTTTAGTCACCAAAAACATTCGGGGAGATATGGTGGATAAAGTGCAGTTGTACGACAAGAAAAGCGACCAGGCTACTTTTACCGGGATTGACGATGGCCAAAAGACGAAAACCATCAACATTAAGCTAAAGGATGATAAAAAGAACGGCTACTTTGGAAAGATAGATGCAGGAACCGACACAAACGGCTTTTACCAGGAGCAGGTTTTGTTCAACAAGTTTACAGGGAAAAAGAAATTTTCGGCTTACGGAACGCTTGCCAATACGGGCAAAACCGGCTTGGGCTGGCAGGACAGTAATAAATACGGTGCTTCGGGCAATAATGTAGAGCTTACTGACGGCGGCGGGATTATCATTTATGGCAGTGGCAGCGATGATTTTGAATCATGGGACGGAAGGTATAACGGTGAAGGGATTCCTACTGCCCGCACAGGCGGGTTGCATTTTGACAATAAATGGAACAGCGACAAAGAATCCATCAATACCAATTACAAAATTGGTTTTTTAGACGTTAAAGGCACCAGGAACTCCTTAACTCAAAATAATTTACCTACAGGTTTGATCAAAAGCAACACCGATCAAGCCTTTGATAATTCTATTTTCCGGCAAAAACTGGATGCTACCTATTCTGTAAAGCTGGACTCCACTTCAACCCTGAAAATTTCTGTTGACGGAACCGTAAAAAGCAATAAAACCAGGAACAGCTATTTATCCACCAGTTTAAGGGGCAATGACACCTTGCTCAACCGCAACAACAGGAGCCTGACCAATGACGGCGACCAGAAAATATTCAATGCAAGTGCTTTTTACACCAAAAAGTTGAAAAAGCCTGGCCGCACTTTTTCTTTAAACATCACGGAGGCATTGAATCAGAATGACACGAAGGGCTATCTAAATTCGGAGATTGATTATTATAATCAAAAAGGTGTATTGGACAGCATGCAACAGATTAATCAATATAAAACCACCAATATCAAAAGCTCTTTATTGAACACAAACCTTACTTACTCCGAACCTTTTTCTAAAACCTTTTCGGTGATTGCCAATTATGGATTGATCGTGAACAACAGCAGCGCCGACAGAAGGTCTTTTAACCAGTCGCCGCCCGGACAGTACGATGCCATAGACATGACGCTGAGCAACAATTACCAATTGAACCAGTTGTCCAATCAGGCCGGTGCCATATTTAATTACAAGAAAGACAAAAGCATTGTAAACTTCGGGACCAAAGTGGCAGATGTAAAGTTTAAACAAGAAGATGTGTTTAACAAGAGCACGCTGGAAAGACATTTTGTAAACTGGAACCCGCAGGCGAGTTATCAGTATAGGTTTTCTACCCAGCAATCTTTCAGGTTTGATTACAGGGGCAATACCCAACAGCCCGATATAGATCAAATTCAGCCGGTAAGGGTAAACACAGATCCTTTAAATATTACCATCGGCAACCCTGATCTGAAACCATCCTTTAACAACCGGTTTAACGTAAATTACAATTCCTATAAAGTTTTAAGCGACCAGTACATCTATCTCGGCAGTTCGTATTCGCTTACATCCAACCCAATTGTCAGCAACTCAACTACCGACTCTGCCGGAAAAAGCACTTATCAATCTATCAACCTAGGGAATAAAACGCCTTCTAACTTTTACCTGTATGCCGGGTTAGGCAGGAAATTAAAAAAAGCTGATATAAATGTGGGTTTAAACCTAAACTCGAGCGGCAATACTTATTACAGTTATGTAAACGGCGCGTTGAACAGGACAAAGTCTTACAACTATTCAGGCCAGATCAACGTGTCAAAATACAAACAGAAAAAGTATGACATGAACCTTTCCTTTGGGCCAAGTTATACCACCAGTGAATCTTCCCTGCAAACTTCTGTCACCAATAACGGAGGCGGGTTCAATGCCAATGAATCGTTTAATATTTACCTTCCTGCTAAATTTAAAATTGCCTCTGACGGAAATTTTGAATACCGGGCCAAAACACAATCATTTAACCAAGACTTTAAGCGGTTTATCCTCAATGCAAATTTAAGCAAAGCTTTTTTTAAGCAGGAAAATTTGAAGCTTGTGGTTTCTGGCAACGATCTATTTAACCAGAACGTTGGTTTTAACAGAAGTGCAACCAGCACATTGCTTACCCAAAGCAGTTATACCACGATCAAAAGATATTTTATGTTTTCCGTGGTTTATGATTTTAACAAAATGGGCGGCAGCCCTTCAAAATAATTACAGGATGAAAACGATTTTAATAACCCTTGCCTGCTTCTTGTTTTGGAGAAGCACAGCGTTTGCACAGAACGTGCATTTTACCACAGCCGGAACAATTGAATTTGAGAAAACCGTAAACATGTATGCATTGATCAAAAAACAGATCAATAAAAACAATGAGGGCTTTTTACAGGCTGCTTTTGATCAGTATAAAAAATCGCAGCCGCAGTTTAAAAAGCTGAAAAGCACATTGTCTTTTTCTGATACCAAAACTTTGTTTAAACCTCTGGCGGATGAAGAAAACAATTCCAATGGCTTTTTTGGCAGTCCGTTGGTTACCCAAAACAACATCATCAGTTCTGACCTTGTATCAGGGACCAGTATCAGCCAGAAAAAGGTGTTTGAAGAAACTTTTTTGGTGAAAGACAGCGTTCGGAAAATCAATTGGAAAATCACAGATGAAACCCGTGAGATTGCAGGCTACACTTGCCGCAGAGCCAATGCCATCGTTTTAGATTCTGTTTATGTGGTTGCCTTTTATACAGACGAAATTGCGGTTTCGGGCGGACCGGAATCTTTTACCGGTTTGCCGGGGATGATCTTGGGCGTAGCTTTGCCACATGAAAACATCACCTGGTTTGCCACAAAAGTAACTGATAGGCCTGTCACATCAAATACTTTAGCACCGCCCGCAAAAGGAAAACCCGTGAACAACAAACAACTGCGCACTACCCTTCAAGGTGCCTTAAAAGATTGGGGCGATTATGCCCAGGCTTCTTTAAAGGCTTTTTTGCTTTGATATTTTGTAATAAAGCTGTTTAGGGTTTATTGATGTAAGATCATCATGCTTCTTTTAGCACTAAAAAATTGGTGTTTTATCTTGCATCCTAAAAAAACCAGAAAGCTTGATGGTTTTTAGGTGGTAAAAGAAGCATAACAAGAACTGATAAAATTTAAGGAATACTTTGCAAATTCAACTTACGACAATTTTCTTTATATTTGAGAAAAATGTCTTATGCAAACATTAGAAAAAGAACTTACAAAAGCAGAAGCAGTCTCCTTGATAAATCTTCTTGGCGGTAAAAACCTAATTGAAACTCCTTTGCTTTCTGGTTTTGATATGATTGCTTTAAGCCATGAAGGCATTACTAAAGCTTCCCTTGAAGCACTGATTGCACATATCGGAATTTCAAAAAAGGCTTTTATCGAAAACATCCTGAACCTTTCTGTCAAAACAATTGAACGAAAAAAGGGCGATGACAAATTAGACCGGCATACTTCGTCCCAGATCATTGAAATTGCAAAAGTTGTAGAACATGCGTTTTCTGTTTTTGAAGAGGAAGGAAAGGTACAAAGATGGTTAAGTATGCCAAACCATGCTTTAAATAACCTTAAACCGCTTGATCTTTTTGACATGCCCACTGGTTTGCTTATGGTAGATCAGGTATTAGGCCGGATAGAAGAAGGTGTGTTCTCCTGATGACCGTTTATAGAATTGTTAAAGCAGAAAAGCGAACCCACGACTTGTCCGGAACCGGAGCTTTTAAATATGGCGGCAGATGGAACAGCATTGGCACTTATATGCTTTACACCAGTGAAAATGCTTCTTTAGCTTATTTGGAAACACTTGTCCACGTGGAAGAATCCCTTTTTCCGGCCGATCTTTTTATTACTGCTATCACAATTAAAAATGAATCGCTTATTCATACTATTAATGAGAGAAATTATCTGGCAAATTGGAGAAAGCTGGATAATTTAGAAAACAAAATAGTTGGCGATCAATGGATGTCCAAAATAAAATATTTAGGTTTTAAAGTCAGATCTGCTGTTAACCCTTTGGAATACAATTATTTATTAAACCCTTTATTTCCCGGTTATGCTGATCTGGTTGAAGTATCTTCTGTTGCTCCTTTAGTGATTGATTCAAGATTGATTAGATGAACCATTCTTTAACAATACTTCTTTTACCCCTATAAAAACAGCATCAGTCAATCAATCCACCCAAACTTCGCATAAGGCACCAGCAATCCGGGGGTTTTAATCCCAAACACAAACTAATTGTGTCCTCGTACTTAGTAACTATGAGGAAATAGAAAGTAAGATTAAAAGTGAAGAAACAATAAAATTGAAAAAAAAGAACATATATATTAAATATTCCAATTTAGGAAAATACATTAAGCGGTTTGACTTTATTGCTACTACCGAATTGACAAGTTTCGCCAATACAATTGAAATTGATGAAGAATAAAAAGTTTTTGTCCTTGAGCCTCGCATTTTTTACTATTATAATATAATGAGGGTTTATAATCATAGTTGTACTCAGCTGGATATACGTTCACCAAAAGAAATTATAAACAATGGAGAAGATAGTTAAAAAAGAAAAGACATTTGACACAGTTAAGGATAATTTTGTGATACAGAATAATTAGGATAAGTATAAAAATTGGATTGAAAAATACAGCAATAGGAAATTTTATCGGTTCCTTGCTTTATTTAGACTAACAGGCTTTTAAATAAACTTTAAATTCCGATCCTTTACCGGGATGGCTTTCTAATAAAATCTTTCCTCCAGCATTATTTACAATTTCTTTTACTAAATATAACCCAATACCAGAACCTTCAATGGCATTTTCCACTCTGAAATATTTAGAAAATATAGCCTCCTGTTTACTTGCATCAATGCCAATACCATTATCTTTTACAGAAATTACGATAAAATCTTTCTCTTGTTGGGTTGTGATAAAAATTTCGGGTTTGCGATCGGAAGATTTGAATTTGATGGCATTGTTTACCAGATTATAAATTATACTTCTTAATTTCCTTCTGGAAAAAGTAATTTCCGAAACATTAATTTTAGTATTGATAATTGCACTGGATTCTGCAATATTACCGGCAATCGTAAGGCGCACATCTTCTAAAATATGTTCGAAGTTCAATAATTCTTCTTCGGCTTTATATTTATATTCCTGCTTTCTGGTGTCGGTTAGTTCGGTAATTATGGTTTGCATCTTTTTTATACCATTCTCTACAATTGTTAAAAGTGATTTAAACTTGGATGAATTATCACGTTTCTCATCTTTTAACAAATGAACGGTTAGCACCAAACTTGTAAGAGGCGTTTTGATATCATGCGAAATTGTATCTAACAAAGTTTCATAATCAGCAATTAACTTTTCCTGCTCTTTTAAATCTTTAATACGCATGGTAATTTCAACAAATGTTATAATTACACCATTCGTTTTATTGGTTTTTGCTATGGTATAAGGGATAATATTCATTTGGTACCATCGGAAATCAGTAGTTTGAATCTCTTTTTCAAGAATTTCATTACTGTCAATTACCTGTTGAATATTATCTATAATTGTTGGGAAGCGGAAATTTTCTTTAATATCAGCAATCGGTCTGCCTGTATCGTTCTTTGACAGGTTAAACTGCTTCATGGCAGGAGGCGTAAACTTGCGCAATATTAAATCGTCATCTACAAACAGTTGCGGGATAATGGTATTTCTAAAATAGTTTTCCAGCTCATCGTTAACTTCAATTAGCTTTTCTATCTGGAGGTCTTTCGTTAGCATATCTTTCTTTCTTAGAATTTAAAGTTGTTTGATAACTCTATCTTCTTTGGGTGTAATGTACCCTTTATTTACATTTCTTAATTAAATTCTTTTTCCTAAACATTTCAAGTTAAAATATTGAAAATAAAAGGATAAGGTAATTTCATAACTATAAAAATTCTATCCGCCATGTTAACGAAATAGGTAGCGCAAGGTTGTTTATTTTTATTACGAATGATATTATTGCCGATAAATTAATTTTTTGCAGGAACAGGATGATCATCAACACCAAACATTAAAATCCTGATGCTTCTTTTATCCTATAAAAATTGGTGACCCAACTTCAACAAATCATTTTTATCGCTGGTAAAAGAAGCAGGAATGGTGCTTTTAAATCTGAATAATATTCAATTGATGCGCCTTTTCATCATGCTTCTTTTATCACCTAAAAATCAGCATTCGCACTCCTGTACCTATTGAAATACCAGGCAATGGCCGAGCGGTACAACTGGTTGTTCCAATCATAACCTTTTGCAAACAGTTCCGGTTGTATAACATAGCAAAGGTTTGCCGTGGTCTCAGCATAAAATTTGATGATAAGGTTACTGGATGATCTGTTTTGCCATGCAACTTGTTATAAATACCGGTGATGCTTCTTTTATGTTCGGAAATTGTATGTTGGAGCAAAGGGATTGGAAATCCAAAGCTCGAAAGTCCGGATTACAAATCCGGACTAACAAAGCGTCCCATAAAAGCTAATTGCATATTAATAAAAATCATTAGTTTTAGGCAATGCATATCCTTAACTACAATCAACAAGTACCGGTTTATTCTTTGGAGCCAGACGAAGTAACCGGTAATAAATGTTTTAGAGTGTATAATTATGAAGGCAGTTTACCGGGCCAGTCAGATCTTCTTGTACCGCACCGAAAGGATCATTACCTGCTTGTTTTTATAAGACGGGCTGGCAGCCGTCAATGGATAGACATGACGCCTTACATACTTAAAGACAACACTATTTACTTTACAGGACCCAATCAAATCATAGTAAAGGAAGAATTTAAACAGTTATGGAGTACGGGTATTGCTTTTACGAGGGAGTTCCTGTCATTGCAGGAAAACGCTGCATTAAGCAAGCTGCCGCTTATTCAGAATCCTCAAAACGGTCATGAGCTGCTGCTTACTGAGGCTGATATAAATTTTGTAGAAGATATGCTGGCCAAGATCAATGTTGAGTATCAACACCCCAGTGAATGGCAGCAACGCATGCTGGCCGCTTATCTGACGGTGCTGCTTACTTATTTGAGCCGCCTGTATACGGAGCAGTTCAAGGACAACAAGACTTCAGTGGATAAGCTGTTACTAAAGAAGTTTCAGGCAAAAATCAACGAGTGCTTCCGCGAACTGCGTGAAGTAGGCGATTATGCTTCCCTGCTGCATATTTCTGCCGGCCATTTAAGCGAAGTGGTGAAAACACAAAGTGGCAAGCCGGCCATTAAGCACATTCATGAGCGACTGGTACTGGAAGCCCGGCGCTTGCTCTTTCATACCAATAATTCCTTAAAAGAAATTGCCTTTGATCTCGGTTTTTCAGATGCCTCTTATTTTAACCGCTTTTTCAAACGCGAAACCGGTGTAACGCCTGCTAAGTACCGAGCTAACATCCGTAAAATGTACCATTAATGCCGGTGGATGTGTTACATCCGGGTACAATGTATGCTTTAGATTTGCACTGTTAAACAATTAAATATGAAAACAGTACTGATAACAGGAGCAAACAAAAGCATTGGCTTTGAAACAGCCAGGCAATTATTACAGCAAGGGTATTATATATACCTGGGATGCCGGGATATGCAAAAAGGCCAGCAGGCGGTTAGCCAGCTACACTCAGAGGGCTTAACCCAGGTAGAGCCCATAGAGATTGATGTAGATCAAATTGAATCAATCAAGGCCGCCGGCAGATTGCTTGGGCAAAAAACTAAAGTGCTGGACGTGCTGATTAATAATGCCGGTGTCAGCGGTAGTATGCCACAGACGCCATTAGAAACGGATATCAGCGTATTTAAGCAGGTATTCGAAACCAATTTTTTTGGTGTAATAGAAGTGACACAAGCGTTCATAGATTTGCTGAGAGCTTCACCGGAACCAAGGATTGTTAACGTTACCTCGGGCCTGGGTTCGCTCACCCTGCATAACAATCCTTCATGGAAGTATTACAATGTTAAGGCTGCCGTTTATGTTCCGTCTAAAGCTGCCCTCAATGCTTATACCATTGTGCTGGCTCATAACTTGCGTGATACGCCGTTTAAAGTAAACGCCGTTGACCCTGGTTATACTGCTACAGATTTTAACAATCACTCCGGTCCCGGAACTGTGCCTGATGCCGCTGCCAGGGTGGTCAAATCAGCCATGTTAGGCCCGGACGGTCCGACAGGTCAATTTTTTAGTGATGACAATGTGCCGGAAACAGGGATTAGTCCATGGTAAGTAATGATGGATTAGCTTACAATTCTGCAAATAAAATGCTTCCCCCTCAAAATGCGGGGCGAAGCATTTTTATTTGAAGTAGTTGTTAATTGTGGAAGTTGTTTTTGAATTGATGCTTCTTTTATCGAGTATTATTGGATATCTATCGTCAATGTGCATGTGGTGATCGATCACCTTGACCATATTTGTCAGCTGGCCGGCAATTGTTTTAACGTTGGGATTGGTTCTGATCTGGATGGTGCTTTTGGCCGGGAGCAATGCCCGTATGATCTGGAAACGATTACTGATCTGCAAAAATTGGAGGAATTATTAAAAGTTAGAGGTTATGCGGATGATGATGTTAGTAATGTTTTGCAGGGTAATTGGATTCGGTTTTTGAGGCGGGCTTGGGCTTAGTTTTTGGAGAATTGGAATTTTTGGTTTGAACGATAGTATTTAGTCCCGTATAATGGTGCATCCATACGAACATTACTGCTTAACGGCATTTTCTAAAACTGTCCTATTCTGTTCTCCCCATGCTTCCAAGGTTAAAATGATTGGCAATAAACTTATTCCTAATTCTGTAAGTTCATATTCTACTTTAGGAACTCTGGTATTAAATACAATTTTATTAACAAATCCGTGGTGTACCAGTTCAAGCAGTTGATTGCTTAGTACCCGCCTGTCGGCTTGGGCAATTACCCGTTGTAAGGCTCCAGGCCTTTTATATCCTATTGAAATATAGTAGATCAACATCAGTTTCCACTTCCCATTTAATAATTCTTTGAACAAGTGAAGGCCGCATTCTACGCTCACCGGAATCTTCTTTTCGTACATACTTTTCAATGCTATAAGATCTTAACCCAATAGGGACTAATTTATGCGCACTTGCCATGCATAACGAATTGGGATAGCTTTGTTGCAAATAAATAAAAGATATGGTTAAGTTTTCATTTTTAATTAAAAGATTGCCTGGAATGAGTTTTGAAGCATTTGTAGATTATCACAAGAATAAGCATGCCCCATTATTTGCATCGATACCGGAGATGGGGCAATATGTACAAAAATACGTTGTCACTCATGCGATAGAATCTCCGGGCTTCCCCAAGCCAATTTATGATGGCATTACCGAAATTTGGTTTAATTCATTTGAGGACTATCATCAGTTCTTTGCTACAGAAAACTATTTAAAAAATGTACATCCGGATGAAAGCAACTTCATTGATCTGAAAAATGTTATTGTAATGGTAACTAATGAGACAGTAATCAAAGACATTTAAATGATTAGTAAGTGGCTAATAGTTTATACAATTTCCGTTAGTCCGGATTTGTAATTGCGAGTGTTTCAAAAGATGCTGATTAGCTTTGTCATGCCGAATTTATTTCGGCATGACATTAGAAAGACAACAAGTATAACCAAGTTTCAGCCTTTATGATGGGATACTGAAACAAGTTCAGCATGACAAACTCATTCTTGCGGACACTCTCAGTTACAATCCCTAACCAAATTGTGTCTCCAAGTTATAAACTTGGGCTAATAGGTTACCCACTGGTCGGGATTTGTAATCCCGTCCTTTGAACTATGGATTTCCAATCCACGCAACTCAATTGAATACTGATGAACTGAAACAGATTGATGAAGTAAGCGCACTAACACAAGAATATCCGGCTGGATAATGGAACGGCAGCAGAATGACCGGAAGAAGGATTGAAAATGCTTCTTTTATCGACATAAAATTGGTTAGCATTTTACAGGAGAAAGTCTTTCAATCCAAGAATTTCTAATCCTACCTATTCCATCAGCAAAATATCAATTAACCCCTGCTTCCAAGCATTATCAATAGCCGAACTGTAAACATTATTTAAACTTGTAATTTTTACTATTAACAATTACCTTGCGTAACATTCCAATTTAAAATCATCAACTTCAAAAAAATGTTTATCAAAAGTAACAAGAAAAAGATTACATTGCTTGGCAATAGCTGCAATCCAAATATCATTTTCAGGAAAAGGTTTTCCTTTTTTCAGCAAGTTGTTTTTTAAAATAGCGTATATTTCAGCAGTTTCTGCACCGATAGGAAACACTTCACAATTATCAATAAATTGTTTTACTTGCTGCATGTGCTTTACAGGGTTAGAAGACCGGTAAACACCAAAATAAAGTTCACCTAAAACTATAGATGGGACCGTAATAGTTGTTTCTTTTTCAAGCCGGGAAGCAACCAAAGGATTTCCTTTAAACAATTCAATTACAGCACTGGTATCTAATAATAAATTACTTCCAGTCATCAGGATTAATTTGCTCAAAGTTTTCTGCAATAACCTTTTCTATTTCATCAGCTTCTTCTTTTGACCAAATACCTGAGAACGCTGTAAATGATTTTTTTGAATTTTCTTGTTTTATAGTTGATTCTTGAAGAACAGCTTCTAAAGCAGAAAGCGTGTATTCATTATCAATTTTCAGCACTTCTTCAATCAAATGTAACTTTCGGGCTTCTGTAAACATTATTTGTAAGTTTTAATAATCGTAAATAAGATTATGCTTCAATCCAGTTAAAAGCACAAATTATCATGATTACTTATTGACCGAATTTAACTAAATAATTTTTTTAAATTATAGTTTCAAAAAAACTTGATCGTGAATTTCGATCAACAGCATGAAAACCAATTGCTATTCCTTCCCATTCAACAAAAACTCAGTCAACTCATCCGTATCCGTAAAGAAATCTTTATACACATTGAACAACTGCGTTTCGCTATACTTTTTTACTTAAATGCCGCTTTTTTTAAGAAAAGTGCACTACTTATTCAAGTGTAAATTTACTTTTAGCTTCAATTTCGCTTCGGGGGTTAAAAACAAAATCAAAATATCCGGCATCCCCGGCATTTCCCTCTACAATTGTACTTGTTCTGCCATATTCGCGACCTTTCCTGTCATAAACCCTGATGGAGACCTTTCTATTGATTTTTTTCTCAAACAGCAAGTAAACTGTAAGAACATTATCAGAAGCACCTTTTGACTGGCTAATAAAAAATTTGCCTGTGCTTATACCTTGATTTTTCAAATTTTCAGAAAGCTCGACCTGGCAATTAAGCGTCTTGTCAACCCCTTCCCTGACACCTTTAAAAAACTGGGAAGTTCCGCGTCCCAATGATTTTCCAGTATTGGTAATCGTATTTTCTGCTTTTGTCTTTATTGTTTCGCCATTGCACGAAACAAGAAAAACAGACAGGATAAATATTATGGCCAACAATTTTTGAGATTTATACATAAGCTTAATTTTAAAATCAGTACGATTACATTATTAGAAACCTACTGGTCGGGATTTGCAATCCCGTCCTTTAAACCAAGGATTTTTAATCCTACCTATTCCATCAGCAAAACATCAATCAATCCCTGCTGCTTTGTATAATTAATAGCCGAACCGTAAACATAATCAAGTTGTTTAAACTTATTTTCTTGCTGTGATTTTTTTGTTTGATACTTCTTTTATCGGGTAAAAACCACAGCTCATCCCCCTTGCCCCCTTCAAAGGGGGAACCTGCAACCGACATCTGCCCGGACAAAATTTCTACAATGGCAAGATAGCCGCCATACTTAGCCCTTTGAAGGGGCTTAGGGGGATGATTTAATTTGCAACCGATCAAATTATCCCTTAAAAAAGAAAGTTTAAACAACTTCAATATTAGTTCCGGGGAACATGATGTCCTTCAATAGATTACCGTTACTTAAATTTTAGGTTCCCAGCCTGGCTCATAACTACGGCCCCACAATTTTTGTGCTTCAGGGTCATTCAGGATGTGCCCGTTCTTAGGGTCGATATGCAAATCGCGGCCAATACGCCAGGAAATATTGCCTAATTGCATGGGCAATATACTTTTATAACCCAATTCAACATCACAAGTTGGGCGTTTATTGTTACGGATCGCATCCAAAAAGTTAGCAACGTGCAGGCTATCCATCCCTAAACTTGGGCTGGCGGTGTTTCGGCCTTGTAAGCTTGCATCTTCTGCCGGCCCTTGTTTTTTCACCTGTTTTACTACTTTGCCGCTCAAATCATATTGTGTATAATCTTCGCCGTCGGTATCCATGCTGCCATTATCGCCGTAAAAAATAATGCCCCGTTCGGCACCTTCAATCTTTCTTCCGTTCGAGCTCCTGTTTTCCCATAGCAGCGATACACGGCCAGGATAATCCATGGTAACGATTTGTGTATCCGGTGTTTGCCAGTCATCTTTAAACTGATACCTGCCGCCAACCGAGCTTACCCTTGTCGGAAAATCCACGTTTAGTCCCCAACGGGCCATATCTACTTCGTGTGTACCGTTGTTTAGTGCTTCGCCCGTCCCGTAATCCCAAAACCAATGCCAGTTGTAATGGATCAACCCATCCTGGTAAGGTTTGCGTGGCGCAGGGCCTTGCCACAGGTCGTAATTTAACCAGTCAGGAACTGTAGCGGGTTTAAGGTAAGTTGCCTTGCGGTTGTTGGTGTACCAGGTTTTGGCCAAATAAACCCTGCCGATAACGCCGTTATGCAATTCTTCCACGCATTGTATGGCCAATGGTGCGGAGCGGCGCTGGGCGCCCATTTGTACAACCCGGTTATACTTTCTTGCTGCCTGTACGGCCAATTCCCCTTCGTGGGGGTTATGGCTGAGCGGCTTTTCCACATACACGTGCTTTCCGGCCTGGCAGCCCATGATGGTCAGCGGTGCGTGCCAATGATCGGGCGTAGCTATATAAATGGCATCAATACTTTTATCCTGCATCACTTTACGGCAATCGGCTTCGCCTTTGGGCGCATCCGTATTGGTTATTGCCGATACCGACTTTTGGACCTTGGGTATTGTTCTCGAATCCACATCACATACCGTATTGATCATCAGGTTTGGCTGATGGGCAAAAGTGCCCGACATGCTGCCGCCCCTGCCGTTTAGCCCGATAATGGCAACATGGATACGGTCGTTTGCACCGATGATCCTGTTATAGCTGGATGCCGTAAAACTAAAAGCTTTGCTTCCTAATGCAAGGCCGCCGGTAGTGATAGCCACCTTTTTGATAAATTCGCGTCTCTTCTCCATGTATCTAACAATTTATTGCCTGATCTTTATATTTCTGAAATGAATTACATCTCCATGTTCCTGTAAAAGAATGGGTGAACGGTCGGTTTCAGCAAAACCTGCAGTGGTTTTAAATTTGCTTTCGGCCACCATGCTTTTAAATCTTTCACTGCCTCGGTCATACGCCAAAATTTTCTTTCCATTCAGCCAGTGTTCTACATGCTTTCCTTTTGATATAATGTGCATGTTGTTCCATTCGCCTAATGCATTAACTTTCTTATCGGCGGCCGGAGGCATGATATCGTAAAGACTTCCAAGTGAACGGTTACCATCCCTGCCCAGTTTTGCATCCGGATGGTTTTCATCATCAATAAGCTGGTACTCGCACCCTAAAGAGGTATTTTTAATCAAAAAACATTTGACACCACTATTAGTCCCTTTTTCCAATTTAAAATCAAGGGAAAGGTCAAAATCTGTATATTCTTTTGTGGTGACAATATCACCGCCTTCGCCATCTTGCAGGCTCACGCTGAACACGCCATTTTCTATTTTCCAGCCTTTTCCTGTAAATGGTGTCCCGTTGGCTTTTTGCCAGCCTTTAAATGTTTTTCCGTCAAACACTAAAGTCCATCCTTCTTTAATTTCTTTTTTACTTAGAAAAGGCAACTGCGCTTTTGCCAGATTAATACCAATAAAACTTAAAACTAATAGCAGGCTATATATTTTTATATTCATGATTAAATAATTGTAAATTGTCTTTTCCGGTTATCAATGCCTAACCATTGCTGTATTCAAATTTAATAAATCTTGGAGCCAGTTTAAAATTTGTTCCATTTATTTTCCATGCTTCTTTTATCACCTAAAAAATGGCAGGCATTTGGTTTTGGTTTATTTAAATTGATGCAAACACCAATTTTTATAGGGTAAAAGATGCATTGGCATCAATCCTGAGCATATCGAAGGATCTTGTATCAATTTAAACAGGCTCTTAATAGTGCAACATGAAGGTATATTAATTTTTCAATACAAATAACCTATTTAACCGACATTAGAATTTACCAAATCATACCTGTTTCCTGACCTAAAGTATATTTAACACATTCCCTTCAACATTAAAGTGCCAATTGGCTCATTCCTGAACCAGTAAGGACCTATTGCGTGTTACCTCTGGTTACCCCGTTCTCTCCAAAGGCGTCTATGGCAAACCAATATTTTTGATCTCTATTTAAACTCCTGATGGTTAAATTAGTGTCGCCATATACCTGATAATTACGATACAATTTATCTTTTGCAGTGCCGAACCTGATATTATAACCAATGGCCCCTGTTTGCTTTTTCCATGATAGTTTAACATTTCTCGGATCAGCATTGTCCCTTAGCATATCAAATGAACTTACTTTAGTTGGCTTTTTGCTGTTTCCAGTCCCAAAAACCCTAAAGCCAGAAATGGCAAATGTACCGCCAGGCACCCGGTAATTGGTTACTTTAAGATATCGTGCTTTTACAGGATTTTTCATTACATGGTACTGGTGCGTTAAATCTTCGGTATTTGAAGTTCTATCTATCAATTTTTTCCATGCCTTTTTATCATTTGAATATTCGATGAGATATTGCTGAGCGAGGATTCCTTCGCGCCCGTACAACTGTGTTTCATTTTCTGCAAAGTTTATCTGTACCGCATTAATTGTGGATATTGAACCAAGATCTACACTTATCCATTCTCCTTTATCTCCTGTTTTAGCACTCCAGTAATCCCTAACTTCTTCGTTAAAAGCTAATGACGCAGGGTTTGCATCCAAATGAGATGAAGCTTCTGCCTTTTTATTGTACGAAAGCATCATCCATCCCGGAAAAAGCTCGCTGACATCATTTATTTTATGATTAGGCATTATCATGGGATAATCACTAAACTCAGTATGCGCAATCAAATTGTCTTGCTTGTCAAAGGTTACAGGAAATAAGCCAAGCCTGCGCTCAAACTTATGTTTTACAGAAATAGACATGGTTGCAATATGCCAATAATTACCGTATTGATCTGTAAATGTTGAGCCATGGCCAGCCCCATCAATAAAACCTTCCGGTTTAGCAGAGAATGGATTGTTGGCAGCATAAGTAAATGGCCCAAGTGGTTTGTCAGAAACGCAATATCCGTCAGCATAGCTTTTAAATTCAGTACCTGGCGCTGAGTATTGATAATAGTATTTACCATTGTGTTTATTAACCCAAGGAGCTTCTGTCCAAGGGCTTTCGGTACCGGTATTATAATCGCCAAACCTTTCCCAACCGTGTAATGCCGGATTTCCCTTTAAGACATTTACAGGCTTTCCGATAGGGTTTAGCTTGTTGTTAACATCTAATTCAACCGCTTGGAGATAGCCATTGTTGGTACACCCAAAATACAAATAAACCTTACCGTCCGTATCTTGAAAAAGATCAGGATCCCCTACCGGTAAGGGAAAATCATCATTATATACTTCCCATTTTCCACTTAAAGGATCATCCGATTTATAAATTATTTTACTGCCTAAAGGAAGATAATAAAGCGAACCATTTATTACAGCTGCCGTAGGTGCGTCTTTCTCAAACGGCAGGTCGTTTGTTGTGATAAAAATCCAGTTGAGTAAATCTTTTGAATGCCAATAACCGCCTGATTGTGTCGCGAATAAATAATAATTGCCTTTGTATGAGACGATAGTAGGGTCGGCAGCTGTTCGATACGACGGTTTTTTTGGAGAAAATCGATAACTTATATTCAATGGATTACAAAAAGTTTGGCTTCTTGCCTCATTTGTAAACAAAATGATTGTAAATAGCAACATTACCGATAAAATGACATTTGGCTTTTTCATCATTTGAATTAAAATGTAGTTGTTTTTTACAGTTTATTAGAGAAGTAAATGTAAATAAAAACAACAGTAAGAGCCTGTTTAAATATTTAATATGTAAATGACAATACTTCTTTTATGCCTATAAATTTGTATTTGAACACTGCCTTCTACTAATCGGGATTCGCAATTAGGAGCGATCGGAAGATTTTTTTGTCATGATCTTGGAATAATTTTTTAATGACCAACAATGGCAGCAACACACCACATAGAAGCAGTATCTTTTGAACAAAATTTAATTTGTTTACAAGTGGACGGAAAATCAGTAAAGTTACCGTCAGACAAGGTTTCACATAAGTTGGAGTTAGCCAATGAAATCCAAAGAACCCTTTTTAACATTTCACCATCCGGATATGGAATCCAGTGGCCATTATTGGATGAAGATATTTCAATAGACTTTTTATTAAAAATTGTATAGTTTTTTATTTGATAGTGTCTAATAATTGAAATGAAGATTTTTTGAACCATAAAAACAAGTTCCTTTTATTTACTTGAATGAATTTAAATCAACTATATGCGCCTTAATGAATTGATAGAAACCAATAATTGGTTAAGTGTTTCCATGACTTTAACAAGCCTTTATCCAGACCAAAAAGAAAGTTTAGCAGCATACGAAGAAGTATATGATATTCTTCTACAAATGAAACCTGCCGATATTGAGACTGAAATTGTTTTGCAGCAATGTTATGACTATGAAACCAATGAGGAAAGCTATGTTGACATCTCCGGATTAAAAAAAGACAATCAAAATCTGCAGTTGGCAGAAAGTTGGGCTATTGAATTTGTACCGTGGGCAGAATGGTTAGGAATGACCCTGAGCAGTAATACTTTAAAACAATTCAGTGAATTAGAAATCATCAGCCACTGTTTGTATGAAATGACTTTTATGGGTTATGACGAAAAAGAAATCCAAAAGCAGCTTTCAATAATAAAAACAACAGTTGAAGAGTATAAAAATATGACTGCAGAAGAAAGACAAAATAATTCAAAATCTTTGGACAATTTTTTAAAAGAACTTGATGACGAATAAAAGAATCATTGCTCATTTAAACTATAATCAATCAAAAAAATATGATAACTTACGCCGTATTTGAAAGTATTATTTTACCTAAAACAAACCCAAAAATTAAAAACCAAATTAAAAAAAGTTTAATCCCAATTGTGTTTTTTGTCAGTTTGACCATCTTTTATTCCTGCAAAGGAAAAAAAGCAAACACAGACGAAACTACGCAAACTACCATTACTACAGATACGCAATCGAAAGTTGAAACAGACAAACAAGCTAAACCTGAAGCAACGAAAAGCAATGAAACTAAAACTTATACCGTTGCTGCTGTTCCGGACAGCGTAGTATTAGGGAAAAATAAAGAAGCTGTAATAAAAATAAAAAACCTAAAAGCCATCCAGTTGAACAACCCTAACGGGGAAAATACAGGTATAGAATTAAGCTGTGACCTTGAGGTTACCAATAACAATAAGATAGGCGGAAGTAATGTTTTTATAAATCCCCAACAGTTCAGGCTTGTTTTGGACAATGGCACAAAATTGACGCACGACAATTACAATTCGGTTGGTGCAGATGCAGAATCAACAAAAATTTCAACTGACAACAAGTTTAAACTACCTCCGGGAACAAAACCTAAAGCTTTAAATTTATTCTTTGACGAAACCAGTGCAAGTGTAAAATTGGAAGTTAAATAAATAAGTGTCTGTTGGTGGGATTTGAAATATATGCAATTTCATATTTGAGCTTGTATATATTTGAAAAGCTGATCTTGGCGGATGAAAACGGGGCTTGAAATATCGCCCTGTATAATCCAAGTATAATAACTAAAAGAAAGCTGTCCGCTTTTTCTCAGGTTTGATATAAAAATCTATCTGGTTAAACTGTTTAAGCGCAAATAAGGCTGTTCAATTTACACTCCCCTAAATTTTTATACTTCCTACCGGACAGGGTTTGTAACCCTGACCTTTAAGCTACAGATTTATAACCTGTTTAAACCCCAAACTTGCTTTAATTAAATTTCTAATCCAATCTCCCAAAACTTCTAATCCTGCAAAACCAACCTTGATTTTTACCCGATAAAAGAAGCATCACCATTAAAAAACGAACAACCTCACATCAATCCTGGTTTGTAATATTTACAATCCCGATCTTTAAGTTGTGAATTTTAAACCTGATAAATGAAAAAATTTATATGAAGCTTTTCTTTCGATTTAACCCTGAACAATTAAAATCCAGCCTCCATTCCATCAAATTAACTTTAAATTTCATTAGTCCGGATTTGAAATCCGGTCTTATTGAGCCAAGGATTTCCAATCCTATTCACCAAAATTCAATCCTATAAAACCCCACCTTAATTTTTACCCGATAAAAGAAGCATCACCATTAAAAAACGAACAACCTCACATCAATCCTGGTTTGTAATATTTACAATCCCGATCTTTAAGTTGTGAATTTTAAACCTGATAAATGAAAAGCTTATGTGAAGCTTTTCTTTCGATTTGAACTCAGGGCCTGTTTAAAATTTGTTCGATATATTTTCTATGCTTCTTTTATCACCTAAAAGATGGCAGGCATTTGGTTTTGGTTTATTTAATTGATGCAGACACCAATTTTTATAGGGTAAAAGAAGCATCGGCATTTTTTCTTGTATAAATTTAAACAGGCCCTAAAACAATTAAAATCTAACCTCCACTCCATCCAATTAACTTTAAATGCTGTTGAACTAAAACCGATCGACGAAGGAATATCCGGGCTGGATGGTAGAGCGGCAAGGGAATGACCGGAAGAAGGACTGAGGATGCTTCTTTTAGGGGGATAAAAACAGTATTTGATTTTAATAGGGAAAGCCGGGACTATAAGTCCCGGCTTTTGCATTTTAAAATTGCTTTGTATAAATTTATAAGGATAAAAGAAGCATTTTGGTGTTTCGCATTTTGTATTGTTACATATGCAACAATACAAAAAAGCGCAATATGTATTTTGTATTGTTATTTGCTAAAAAACGATAATTTATGAAAATTAAAAAGACTTTTAATACAGATTATCAGCAATATAAAAATTTAGACCTCTACAACTTTAAAGTTTCAAGAAACTTATATGCCTCTGGAAATTATAAAGTATTCTATGGCCTCTTATGGTGCCCAGTTTGCCGAAGTAAGAGTGAATAAGATTACAGGCGAAGTGCGTGTCTCACGCTGGTTGGGTTCTTTCGATTCAGGAAAAATTTTGAACCCCAAAACTGCGGGCAGCCAGTTTCGCGGCGGCATTATTATGGGCATTGGTATGGCGCTAACAGAAGAAACTTTCTTTGATGAACGCAATGGCAGGATCATGAATCCGTCTCTCGCCGAGTACCATGTCCCTGTAAATGCCGATGTGCCGCACATCGAAATCATTTATAACAATATCCCTGATGAACACTCACCATTGGGCGGACATGGCATTGGTGAAATCGGCATCACCGGAACGGCTGCGGCTATAGCAAATGCTATCTTTAATGCAACAGGCAAGCGCATCAGGAGTCTTCCGATTACATTGGACAAGGTTTGTTGATTAATCAATGATGATGATAGTTGCTTAGAGCCTGTTTAAATTTTATTTCAAATATTTTCTATGCTTATTTTACCATAAAAAAATCACTAAATACTTGTATTTCTTGTACCGGTATTAATATTTAAAATACAGAATTTAGCAGAAAAGGGTGATATGGAATGTAAGATTTGGTTGTTAATTGATGAGGTTGATATTCATGAAGCTTTTTCTATTAATTTAAACCCTTCGTCAAAAAGAGAAATTTTAAAAAATATATCAACACTTTGGTTTAATCACTGAACCTTGGAATACTTTTTAAGAAATAACAATGACAGCAACACATCACATAGGATCAATATCTTTTGAACAAAATTTAATTTGTTTATAAGCGGATGGGAGATAAGTAAAGTTACCGTTAGACAAGGTTTCATATAAGTTGGAGTTAGCTAACGAAACCTAAAGAAACCTTTTTAAAATTTCCCCATTCGGTTATGAAATTCATTGGCTTTTATTAGACGAAAATCTTTCAATAGATTTCATATTAAAAATTGTATAATATTGGCATTATTGCAAATAGCATCAATACAATCTCCGCTGGTCGAAATTTGCAATACCGATCTTTTAGTTGTGAACATTTGATCTAATAGATAAAAAGTTTATGTGAAGCTTTTTCTTTTGATTCAACCCGTAACAATTAAAATCCAACCCCCACTTTACAGAACTTACTTTAAATGCAGACGAACTAAAACTGATTGACGAAGTAAGTGCATTGCCAAAAGAATATCCCGGCTGTATGGTGGAACGGCAAGGGAATGACCGGAAAAAGGATTGAACATACTTCTTTTAGGGGGATAAAAACAGTATGACGTTTAATATTTTGTATTGGTAGCTTATAAGCAATAAGAACTTTTGTAGTTTAATCAAATCCTAAGGACTTTATTGTATTTAAAAGCCCGCAATAATGTCCCTAAAATACTTTAAAAAAACACAGCACCTATTTGGACACAACAATAAGCCATTTGGATACTTTCCTGATTTTAAACTTACTGACCTTTACAACAAGTAATTTAAAACAATAGAAAAATGAAAGTAACACTCATTACAGGGGCATCGGCAGGGATAGGCGAAGCATTTGCAAAACAACTTGCGGCAGAAAAACATAACTTGTTGTTAGTGGCCCGTTCCAAAAACAAACTTCGTGTTTTGTGTGATGCGCTTATTGCCGAACACAACATCCAAGCACAATATATTGTTGTTGATTTGGTAAAACCAGATGCTGACAAAACCTTGTTTGAAGAAACCGAAAAACGCGGGCTTCAGATTGATTGGTTGATTAATAACGCAGGTATTGGTTCGGGAGGTGATTTTTTGGAGCATGACCTCAAAAGCGAAATGGATATGATGCATTTAAATATGGATGCCATGGTAGCATTGACACATCGCTTTCTGCCACAAATGCGGGCACGAAAAAGTGGCAAGATCATTAATGTTGGCTCTATGGCCGGTTTCGGGCCGATACCGTATATGAATGTTTATGCAGCGTCAAAAGCCTTTGTTCAATCATTTACTGAAGCTTTACAAGAAGAAAACCGGCTTTTTAATATTCAAACCATGTTGTTGTGCCCAGGCGCAACCGAGACTAATTTTTTTGAGGCAGCCAAAATCGGGCCTGACCGGAAAAGTAGTTTTTCCTCTAAAGAATTAGAAACACCGGAACAAGTGGTAGCTTCGGCATTGAAAGGAATTAAAAATCACAAAAGGATTACTATTTCAGGAACACAAAATAAATTAGTTCGAAGAATACTACATTTCATTCCTAATTCAATCGGACTTCCATTGTTTGGAAAACAGATGCGGGCTAACTTAAATTTGAAGTACAGTTAATTAATAAATTTTACAATGAAAAAAGCTTCATCAAATTTCATCAGGATAAAATCTATTGCCGAACAGCACCAACTTTTGTCTCTGTCAAAGCCCGAGCATCCGTTGATCAGCATTTTAAGATTTGAAGATTTCCCTGTCGTTCACAATGAAGAGATTGTTAAGTTCACCATGGATTTTTATACGGTAACAATCAAGAAAGATTGCGATTGTAAGATAAAGTACGGTCAAACCCATTATGATTTTGATGAGGGGATCATGTCGTTTACAGCACCTGACCAACTGCTTACCCTGGACGGGGACTTAAAGCCGCCTGCAAGTGGCTGGCAGTTATCGTTTCATGCTGACTTTCTCCGAAATTACCAGCTTGGCCAAAAAATAAAAGAGTATGGATTTTTTTATTACGCGATGAACGAAGCACTGATTCTTTCCGAGAAAGAGGAAGCATCTGTTGCCAATATTTTCAGGATCATAGAAAACGAATATCATTTGCCAATTGATAATTTTAGTCAGGATGTCATTGTTTCACAATTGGAATTATTGTTAACTTATTGCAACCGCTATTACAACCGCCAGTTCATTACCAGAAAAGTACCCGTCAGTGATTTATTGGCCAAAATGGAAAGCTTGCTGACAGATTATTTCAACGGTGATAAAATAGTAGATGAAGGCTTGCCAAGCGTAAGTTATTTGGCGGAACAACTCAATATGTCTCCCAAATATCTGAGTGATACATTACGTAGTATCACCGGACAAAGTACACAGCAGCATATCCAGAATAGGCTGATGGAAAAAGCTAAACAAATACTATCCACAACCAACTTATCAGTAAGCGAAATAGCCTATCAATTAGGATTTGAATATCCGCAATCGTTCAACAAACTATTTAAGAAAAAAACGAATTTGTCGCCATTGGAATTCAGGCAATCGTTTAATTAGTCAGTTTTTTACCGATGCTGCTCATATTGATTCGGAATGATTGCATTTCGCAGCAAATCTAATTCTTCACCGGAAAGTTGCACAACATCCAAACTTCCAACCACATCAACTAATTGTTTTACGGTTCGGATACCAACAACAGCACTGGACACCACTTTTGGTGCCAAAGCAAATTGCAAAGCTACTTGTGCATTGCTCCTGTCTAAACCTGCAACTTGCTGAATAGCTTGTGCTGCTTTTACCACCTCTTTTTCGGTATAATTGAGATAAGGTTTTGCCGGTTTATCAACTAACAATCCTTGTGCAACGCTTCCTCTTGTTACTACACTGATTTTATTTTTTTCAAGCAGATCAAAACAAGTTTCTTCCGGCCGGCGGTCCAGCAAACTGTATTGCATCATCACACTTGTGATATTGGATTTGGCTACATATTCCCTAATGACGTTTGGGCGAATGGAAGAAATACCGTAAAACCTGATCTTGCCTTGTTGTTTTAGCAGTTCAAAAGCTTCAATCGTTTCGTCAATATTGTCTTCCATCATGCCGCCATGCAATTGGTACAAGTCGATATGATCTGTTTGCAAACGCTTCAAACTTTCATCCGCAGCTTGTAAAATATAAGCTTTGCCGGCATTCCAACTTGTGCTGCCGTCCGGCTGCCGCTTGTTGCCAACTTTGCTGGCAATGATAACTTTGTTTCGATTGGGTTTCAGCAAAGTCCCAATTTTAATCTCGTTCTGCCCGTCTTCGTAAAAATCGGCTGTATCAAAATAATTGATGCCCAATTCTAAAGCTTCAGCAATCAATATTTCGTTCTCTTTTTCGCTTCCGCGAAGCAACATACAGCCAAAGCCTATTTTGCTGACTTGTAAACCTGATTTTCCTAAAGTTGCATATTCCATAATTTCAAAACTTATCCGTTCAGGCTTTTTAAAACTTCAATTGTATATTCTACCTGATCCGGATGCACATCCAAGTGTGTTACAAAACGAATCCGGCGGACATCATTTGCAGAAGCTTTGATACCTTTTTCTGCTAATTTTTGCAGATAATACGATGCTTCTTTTACCGTATCAAAAATGACAAGATTGGTTTCTACGGACAGAACGCTTGTCACCCAATTACAGTTTTGCAAGGTTTCTTCCAACAATTTGGCGTGATGATGGTCTTCCTGCAAACGTTTCACCTGATTGTCCAAAGCATAAATTCCGGCAGCGGCCAAAAACCCGGCCTGGCGCATCCCTCCGCCTAAAACCTTGCGGACACGGCGTGCATAAGCAATGCTCTTTTTATCAGACAAAAAAACAGAACCAACGGGCGCGCCCAAACCTTTCGACAGACAGATGGAAATCCCATTAAAGTAAGTTCCATAATCCACGGCTTTATCTTTAGTGAAAGTTAAAGCGTTAAAAATCCTTGCGCCGTCCAAATGTAGTTTGATGCTTCTTTTAGCACATAAATCTGCGATTGGTTTAATTTGGTCCAGGTGATAACAATTGCCGCCGCCTTTATTTACCGTATTTTCCAGCACCACCAAACTGGTGTGCGGGAAGTGGATATTCTCCGCATTAATCTCAGGCCCGATCATTTCTGCTGTGACAATACCTCGTTCGCCATTTAATAAACGTGTGGAAACGGCTGAGTTAAACGCAATCCCGCCGCCTTCATAACGATAAACATGCGCCGTTTGATCGGCAATTAATTCATCTAAAGGTTGGGTAAAACATTTGATCGCAATCTGGTTGGTCATCGTTCCCGAAGGACAAAAAATGGCTGCTTCCATTCCGAAAATGGCTGCCGCTTTTGCTTCCAGGGCATTTATCGTTTCGTCTTCGCCATACACATCGTCGCCTACTTTTGCGCTCCACATGGCATCCAGCATTCCTGGCGTAGGTTTGGTTACGGTATCGCTTCTTAAATCAACAGTCATCATAATTTTAAAATCTATGCTGCAAATTAAAGGCAATTCAATAATTGATTCCAGGATTTAAAATATATTTCAAAATTGATATAAACGTTTTACAAAAAAGAGTGTCTTAACAAAAAACACTCCCTAAAAACAGTATAATAAAAACTCAAAATAACGGTTAATCCTGTCATGAAAACATCTGCTATACGCTTGCTTCTATTTGTTTCTTTTTTAACGGTTGCCTTTTCGGCTTCGGCCCAGCTTGGCTTGAACCAGTGGGACGATGGTTATTTTTATGATGCTTCCGGAAAAAAAGTATCCGGACAAATCGTAGTCAGCCCATCAGGCCGCGGCCCGCAAAACAGCGAAGGCTTTATTTTGTACCGAAAAGACAAAGGCGAGGAAAAAGAAACTTTAACGGCTTCGATGATCCGCTCTTTTGTGGCCGGAAAAGATAGTTTTACCGTTGCCCATGCGCCGCGATCAGGGGCATGGACTGGCCGAAGCATTGATTTTGTAAAGGTTTTGGTGGATGAACCCATGAAATTGTATGCCGCAACCGGCGGCGGCGGTGGCATGTCTCCCGGCATTTCACCAAGTTTTGGCATTGGCGGCGGAAGTTTTGGCAGTGGTGTAGGCGGTGGCCTGGGCATAAACCTGGGCGGCGGACGAGGCGGCAAAGGCAAGAACGCTTACTATTATGGTGATAACCCAAATAGTTTGACAGAGCTAAAACGGGAAAACTTTATCCCAGTGATGACAGAGATTATGGCCGCCGAACCGGAAATTGTGGATAAGATCAAAAATAAAAAATACCGTTATGGCAATATGGATCAGTTGATATTGGATTTTTATAAGCTAAAAGAAGCACCGCCAAAATCATAATCAACCGTTTCTTTATTAAAATCATAAATCCTGATAGCTTTTGCGCAGGATTTTTTTATTTAATGAAAATATTGTGGTTAATATTGTACTTTTAAAGCCTAAATTAATTATAGCATTTATGATCATCATAGCGGACGGCGGCTCAACCAAAACCAATTGGTGCCTGATCAACGAAGACGGTAAAAAGGTATATTATAACACGGAAGGTTATAATCCTTTTTTTTCTGATACGGCTTACATTATTAATTCGCTTAACGAAAATTTGCCATCTGACCTGGATAAGGACGAAATTACAGAACTATATTATTATGGTGCCGGTTGCGATGTGCCCGACAAAGTAAAAATTGTGGAAGATGCCATAAAAGTAGTTTTTAAATCTTCCAAAGTATTTGTCGGCCATGACCTGATGGCGGCGGCACGAGCTTTGCTGGGCATTAATTCCGGCTTTGCAGCTATTTTGGGCACCGGTACCAATACCTGCATTTATGACGGAAAGGACATTGCTTTCAAAATCAACTCTTTAGCTTATATTTTGGGTGATGAAGGCAGCGGCTGTTACATTGGCAAAAAGCTGCTTGCCGATTACATACGCGGTTATATGCCCCAGGAAGTCCGCGATACTTTTTGGGAAACCTTTAAGTTAACACCTGATGAAATTATTGACAACATTTACACCAAACCGCTGCCAAACCGTTTTTGCGCCAGTTTCAGCAAGTTTGTGTATGATAACACGGCCAACATTGCCTATTCCCGAAACTTAGTGAAAACTTCTTTTGAAGATTTTTTCCGGAATCTCGTTGCCCATTATCCTGACTATAAAAACTACTCTTTCAACTGTATTGGCTCTGTAGGATATAATTTCAGGAATGTTTTGGAAGAAACAGCCTCAGAATACGGAATGAATATTGGCCGCATCATCCGTTCGCCTATAGATGACTTGGTAAAATATCACTTAGAACTGGCACCTCTATCCAAATAAATACTTCTTTTATCATAGAAAAACCTGCTTTCGCAAATGCTGAAGTAGGTTTTTTTGTTGAAATGTAATGCTACTTACAGCTTCGCCCCGGCCCTCTCCGGGAGAGGGGGAGTAGCTACAATCGTTTTCAATCCCTCACCTTTTGTACTAGGCTGAGGCTTAAAAACTATCTATAAAAGAAGCATCGCCTAAATCCTCTTTTCAAAAAACAATTTTAAGAAACTATGGCAGCTATCTCCCTCTCCCCTGGAGAGGGTTGGGGTGAGGCTTAAAAGCTTCACCCATTGATATCCAGTTCATTCTGAAAAATCTTGTTGTACTTTCTCCGGTCAAAGCGGTATAGCTTGGCAGCACGATAGGAAACCCCTTTTTGCTTTTCGTCCAGCTCTTTCAAAAAACCGTAGCTCAGCATTTTTTTTCGGAAGTTTCTTTTATCCAGCTTTTTATTCAGGATTGCTTCATAAAGTGTTTGCAGTTGGGTAAGTGTAAATTTTTCGGGCAGCAGTTCAAAAGCGATGGGCTGATAACTCAAACGGCGGCGCAGCTTTTGCAAGCTGGTTTCAAAAATTTTACCATGGTCAAACGGCAGCTTTCCTAATTCATTAACCGGATACCAGAAGGCAGAACGTGCAAAACTGGTGACAGGTTTCAATTCTTTCTGCGTATCAATCCTGATCAGCGCATAATAAGCAACCGTGATAACGCGGCCTTGCGGATGCCGGTCCACATCGCCAAAAGTATGGAACTGCTCCATGTGCAGGTCGCGCAGGCCGGTCAGTTCATACAAGATACGTTCGGCAGCATCATCTATACTTTCGTCTTTTTCTACAATATAACCCGGCAGTGCACGCCATCCTTTAAAAGGGTCTTCATTCCTTTCAATCAGCAGGATTTTCAATTCATTGGCCTGAAATCCAAAAATCACACAATCAGTAGAAAATACGGAATCAAATTTTGGTAGTATTGTTTCCAAATTAAGGTGGTTTAATCAGGCATTGCTGCCTTCTCAAAATTAATAAATAATATATTACTTAGTGTAAAGATTACACCTTACATTTGCTAATTAAGGAGCCGGTTAGAAAATGTCTAAAGTAAGCAAGATTGCCGTACTAACTTCAGGTGGGGATGCGCCAGGAATGAACCCCTGCATCCGTGCTGTTGTGCGGACAGGCATATTTTATGGGTTACAAGTTGTTGGGGTAAAGCAGGGCTATCAGGGCTTGATCAACAATAATATGTATGACATGAACGAGCGTTCTGTAAGTAATATCCTGCATTTGGGTGGTACGATCCTTAAAACAGCACGCTGTCTGGAATTTAAAGAGGAAAGCGGTATGGAAAAAGCTTACCAAAACTTAAAAAACAGAGGCGTTGACGGCTTGATTGTGATTGGCGGCGACGGCACTTTTACCGGGGCAGAACGTTTCTCCAATATTTACGATATTCCCGTAATCGGCATCCCCGGTACTATTGACAATGATTTGTACGGGTCTGATTTTACACTTGGTTTTGATACCGCTACCAATACCGTTATCGATGCATTGGACAAGATCCGCGATACGGCCGATGCCCATGACCGTTTGTTTTTTATAGAAGTAATGGGCCGTGATTCTGGTTGTATTGCTTTGCGTGCCGGTATTGCAGGTGGTGCAGAAGCTATTTTATTGCCAGAAAAAGAAACAGCTATTGATGAGCTGATCAAGAACCTGAGATCAGGCAGTAATAAAAAAACATCCAGTATTGTGATCGTAGCGGAAGGTGATAAAAATGGTGGCGTGTACGGTATCGCTAAAAAAGTAAAAGAACATATCCCGTCCTATGATGTGAAAGTAACCATTCTGGGACATTTGCAAAGAGGCGGCAGCCCGAGCAGTTTTGACCGTGTTCTCGGAAGCCGCTTAGGTTATGCTGCTGTAAAAGCTTTGCTGGATGGCGAAACGCGCAAGATGGTTGGGTTAAAAGGAAATACCATCCAACTGGCTGAATTGGAAGAAGCTATTTCGCACCATGAATTTAAGCTGGAGCCGGACTTGCTGGAAATGGTAAATATTTTAGCCATCTGATGTGATGATTGCAATTGTGTATAGTGGTTCTAATTTTGCAAACTGGAAGCTGGTACAAAAGCAAACTGTGGTACAATCTTTCAAAACGAACGGCATCAACCCTTTTGCCAGCGATGAAAAGAGCATACTTTCTTTACTGAACAAAAATATACATCTGATCCATCATGCCGAAGAAATAAAAAAAATATACTTCTTCGGGCCGGGCATTACTTCCCACAAACACAAACAGATTGTTTACAATGCTTTTTCCCAGTTTTTTCGTTTTGGAAAAGTAATCGTAGAAGATGATATTTTTGCGGCTGCACTGGCAACTTGTCAGGACCAGCCGGGCATTGTTTGCATTCTCGGCAGTGGTTCTAATGCGGCTTATTTTGACGGAAAAAAAATCAAACCAAATAATTATGGTTTGGGTTATATACTTGCAGATGAGGGTTCCGCCAACTGGATCGGAATGAAAATTGTTAAGTCTTATCTGAATAAAACAATGCCGGGCGAGCTGGCCAAAAAGTTTACAGAAAAATTTGACCTCGATAGAAAACAAATTCTGGACAAAGTGTATAAACAACCTCAGCAAGCCGTTTTTTTAAGTTCTTTTCGGACTTTTGCAAAAGAGCATATCAAAGAAACATACCTGGCAAACTTGGTTAAATCAGGTTTTGACCAGTTTTTGCTGACTTATACACTTCCTTTGGTGCAGGAAAACCCGGATGTACCGGTTTATTTTGTTGGAACGATTGCCTCCAATTATCAGGAAATATTAAAAGGGACTGCATTGGAACACCAAATTTGTATCGCCAATATTGTCAAAGAGCCTATCAATAACTTGTTAACATATTATATCAATAAAAATTAAAATTATGAAAATAGGAATAAACGGCTTTGGCCGCATCGGCCGTTTGGCTTTCCGCGCTGCTATCAACAGACCAAATGTTGAGATTGTAGGCATTAATGACCTGGTTGACCCGGAATACATGGCTTACATGTTGAAATATGATTCTACCCACGGAGAATTTAAAGGTACGATTGCAGTAGAAGGCGGACATTTGGTTGTTGACGGAAAAACGATCCGTGTAACTGCTGAAAAAGATCCGGCAAACCTGAAATGGAACGAAGTTGGTGCAGAAGTAATCATCGAGTCAACCGGTTTGTTCTTAACTAAAGAACTGGCACAAAAGCATATTGATGCCGGTGCTAAAAAAGTAATTATGTCTGCACCTGCAAAAGACGACACGCCTACTTTTGTAATGGGTGTAAACCATAAAGAGTTAAAGGCAGAGCAAACGATCGTTTCCAACGCAAGTTGCACAACCAACTGCCTTGCCCCTCTTGCCAAAGTTTTGAATGATAAATTTGGTATTGAAGAAGGTTTGATGAGTACGGTACACGCAACTACTGCCACCCAAAAAACAGTTGACGGACCGTCCCACAAAGACTGGAGGGGCGGCCGCGGTGCTTCACAAAATATCATTCCTTCCTCAACCGGTGCTGCCAAAGCGGTTACTTTGGTAATTCCTGCTTTGAAAGGAAAACTGACTGGTATGTCTTTCCGCGTTCCGGTCCCTGATGTTTCCGTAGTTGATTTGACCGTAAGATTATCAAAGTCAGCTTCTTATGAAGACATTAAAAATGCTATGAAAGAAGCATCAGAAGGCGAACTGAAAGGAATTATGGGCTATACCGAAGATGATGTGGTTTCCCAGGATTTTCTGGGCGATCCCCGTACTTGTATTTTTGATGCGGGTGCAGGTATCGCTTTGAATGATAAATTTGTAAAAGTAGTGGCTTGGTACGATAACGAATGGGGCTACTCCAACAAATTAGTTGACATGGCCGAAGAAGTAGGCAAGTTATAATAACACTGATTTTTAGGTGCTAAAAGAAGCATCCGTATTATAAAGAAGCCGGTTTTTTAAGCCGGCTTCTTTTGTTTGATGCTGTTTTTATGATTGTTAAATATTAGAGATGATTATAGCTTCTGTTCATCATATTTTTTATACTTCTTTTATCCTATAAAAATCATAGTTCATAGCTGATTGCCGATTGCTGATAGCTAATATCTCCTAAAATACAGGCACCAATTTTATAGGGCTAAAAGAAGCATTGCCGATTCTGAACACAGAATTGCAAAAAAACAGCAATCAAAAAATACTTCCAAGATTTTATTTAAGCGTGTTGTACATGGCAGCCATTAAGGAATTGGTACCGGTAGCGTCATAATCTGCTGCCCATAAATACGCACCTTTAAATCCGTTGGCTTTAATATATGCAGCTTTTTGGGTGATTAGTGGTATGCCGTTATAGTAAACACCCGAAGCAATATCAGCTTTTTCTTTGCCTGCTGCTGCTGGGTCGGCTGCTACAATGGCTTTATAAGTCATATAATCATATGATCCGTAGCTGGCATTATGACCGGCGGCATTCAGGGTATTGTAACGCAGGCCAAAGGCTGGCATGCCAATAACAAGTTTGCTTGCCGGTAAATGAAACTTTGTCCAGATTTGCGTGCCCGATACCATAAAATCATAACTTGATGATTGCCCTACCGGCGAATCGGGAAAATTGTGGCCGTTATCTTCAAAAGCATGAATATTTACCCAGGTAGCTGCCGAAAGATCGGGATATTCCCAATGCTGGTAGTTAACTGTGGCTGTAACTGTTACAATAGCGTTTTGGGAAAGGGCGGCTTTTAGCGCTGTTAGAAACGGGCCTATGGCATGAATGTTATCCGGTGCGTTTGCAGAGTTTATATCAGTCATGTTGATATCAACCCCGTCCATTTTCCGATTAGCCACATACGTTTTTACCGCTTGAACCAATGACTGCATTTTTACATTATTGCGAATGGCTGTACCAAAATCATTGCTTTCGTAAACAGCCCATCCGTCAATACCCGATAGCCTGCCGCTGATGCCCAAAATAACCGGCACTCCGTTTATATGTGCACGTGCCACTATTTCGTCTGCGCGCTGGTTTACGTTTCCTTTTGAAGCATCAAAACTGCCATCGGCAGCTACCTTGCCTACCTGGTAATCTAAATGGGTAATATTGTTCCATATTACATCAGCGGCTGTACCGTCTTCCGTTAATTCAGCTAAAACCACTTTGGTATAGGGCTTAAATGTATAAGTTGTGGGACTGACCAATACTTTTGTTGATCTTGAAGTTGTCGTGCCTTGATAACTAACATCAAGCTTAATTGTGTATTCGCCACCGGCAGCGGGCTTAAATTTGTATGCCGTATCTGTTGACATTTCCTTATCATTTACCTTCCAACTGATCTGGACTTTGCTGGCAGGCGAAAAAGCAAGCCCCGTAAAGTTGGCCGTCTCACCTTCATTGATGATCCTTGGTGCTGCAAATATCCTCAAGTTATCAAATATTCGAGGTGTATATGGATTGTCGGCTTCCTGTTGTTTGGCCTCATCCTTTTTGCACCCGGAAAACATTATAAAAATTGCCAGAAACACCGGAACTGACGTGTATATTATCTTTTTCATCTTATTGAATTTGTTTTTAATGATCATTTTTTGCGTGATTTGATCACGGTATTAATTGTACCAAGCAATGAATTTGAGCCGTCGGCGTCCTGGCGCAATTGCCACATCATGATACCGCCTGCTTTATCAAGCGCCAGTTCGGTTTTGCTTTTTATGGTAGAAATGCCGTTATAATAAACTGTGCCGCCTCCGTTTACGGTAACTTCATCTTTGTCCTCCGATCCCGGATAGGCTGTTACGATATCTTTAAATGCAAGGCTGGCGGGGGCATTGGTACCAAAACCATAACCGTAAAACGGCACGCCCAGGCTTAGTTTCCCTTTAGTTATTTTGCGGATACCGTTCCAGTAGGCCAAATCTTCAACAGCCATACTATATGGGGAATGCTGGCCCGAATTAGCCAGGTTCCACGGCCCTGTTTTATCGTATGACATAATGTTTATAAAATCGAACTGTGCCAATGCCTTATCCGTGTAGCTGTCTTTATAAGCTGTAGCAACTGCGGCAGTGATTAGTTTCTTTTTGGCTTTAAGTGCGGCAGCAAGGTTAACCACAAATGATTCATAGTTTTCATCTACAAAGTTCCCTTCCAGGTCAACATCAATTCCGTCCAGCTCATTGTTAGTAGTTAACTGTACAAGGTTTGCTATCAATTTGGCCTGATTGGCCTGGTTTATTAAGGTGCTGAGATATGCAGGCGGATTGCCGCCGCCAATGGAAGCTAAAATTTGTACGCCTTTACTATGGGCAAGTGCAGCAACCTTTTTCAAATCCTCGTTCACCGTAAAAGTACCATTGATATCCGGGTTGATAAAAGCCACGTTAAGATGGGTGATCATATTGAAGTTAATGGCACTGGCCTCGTCAACTAAATTACCCTGATACCGAAAATAGCCTATCACCCGGAATTTTTCTCCGTTGCTGTCATTGCCCTGCGCAGCTTTAGCATCATTTTTTTTACATCCTGCCATGGCAATCAGTATAAAAAAGGTGAATGTTAAAAGCTGTCTGTTTTTAAATATCTTCATTTGTTGTCTGATAAATTAGATGATGAAATTGTTTAGGATTTATTTATGTAAGATCATCATGCTTCTTTTAGCACTAAAAAATTGGTGTCTGTATTTTATGAGGTATGAGCTGTCAGCAATCGGCAATCAGCCATGAACTATCAACCATGAACTATGATTTTTATGTGCTAAAAGAAGCATCACAACAACTGATAAAAATTTGAAGGAGTATCAAAAGTAAAACCTAAAATATTAAACAACTTCTATTCTTTATCCCACCAAACCCGGCCTGTCCAATCGTCTTTACCTCCAAGCGCTGTTAAAGCCTTTTCTATATTGCCGGCATTTTGTTCGCGTTCTGACAGCGGATATTCAAACCTGCGCGGAATAGTGGTGGTGGTTGATTCTGCCGTTACAGCCGGCGTTAAAGCAGGATAGCCTGTTCTGCGCCAGTTTGCATAAGCTTCCGGCCCATTCATTAAAAGCGCCACCCATATTTGGTTATCAATAGTCTGAAGTTCTTTACCAGGCGCCAACTGGTTATCCTGTTTAAAGTTTTGGATCTGTGTGCTGTTTAAAACCGGCCCGTTTGGAAATAGTGCCAACTGTTTGCAGGCAGCTTCCAAACCTTTTTCATAATGTGTTTTTGCATCGCCTCCCAAATTTAAACCCCATCGGACGACAGCTTCGGCAAGTAAAAATTCAACTTCAGCATAAGTTAAATGAAAAAATGGCGCATCGCTGCGTACTAAGAAATCGGCAAGCTGTGCTTTTTGGCCTCCGTTAGGAACTGATATGGTGCCACGGCCCGGATAATCAATGTTGATAGCACCCAAAAAGTTGTCGTAATTATATCTTCCCGGATCTACCCCTAATAAACCCACTTGTGCTTTTACCTGATCGGTAACATCAAGCCTGTCCGAAAGTCTGTCCGGATTGGTCCAATATGCACGGGCAATATATTGCAAACGCGGATCGTTGGTTTGCTTCATTTCATTAATTAAAGTATTACAAACACGCGGGCGGCCATCATCTACATATTGGTTGATCCCTACCGAAACACCGTTTCCGCGTATTTCTGTATAGCCGTTGGTGATATTGTTATAATCTACCTTGCATATATCACTGTTGTCAACAAATAACCCGGAATTGTACGCATCCTGTACTTCTGCTTTTGCTTTTTCAGGATTAATTTTTACCAGGCGCATTGCTAAACGCAAACGCAGGGAATTGGCAAATTTTTTCCACTTGTTCACATCACCATGATAAAACAGTTCCTGTGCTACAGCGTCTTTTGATGTATTGAGGCTGTTGCCCGCTTCTTTTAGTTCTTTAAAAAAATCATCATAAATATCTTTCTGCGCATCAAATTTGGGGTGAACAATTCCGGTAGCATAAGCTTTGCCTGCTTCGGAGTAAGGTATATCGCCATACAAATCGGTCATCCTCGCAAAAATATATACCTTCATAATGCGGCACATAGCATTCAGGTTTGTTTTCAGCGGGTCGGTTTTGGTACGTTCTACCGCATCGGCAATATTCAATACATCATTTGGATAGCCAATTTCCCATAGCTCAGACATGTACTGCTTATTTTTAATGTAGGTGTTGCCATAACGGTTATAATAAGCACCGCCAATTTGCTGAATCAATGGCATCGTCATGATGATACTGGTACGCTCATTAACAGTTACATCGCCTGCAAAGCGCAGTTGCGTATAAACTAATTGGTTTACAGGGTTAAGGTTACTTGATTTTGTCGGATCAACATTTACATCCCCAAACTTTTTACAGGAAAACAGCAGCAAGGGTAAAAGGAGTGCAACAAGAAAATATTTATTTAAAGTGTTTTTCATTTTCGTCGTTCTAAAATTATACATACTGTTAAAATCTGAAGTTCAGGTTAAAGCCCCAGCTTTTTCTGGAGGGAAGCGAACCATACTCCAAGCCTTGTCCGTTCCCGTTGTTGTAGTTTGAATCAGGGTCAACATTCGGAACTTTTTTATGGATAATAAACGGGTTACGGCTTACTAATGCAACTGTCAGGTCTTTCATGCCTAATTTAGCGATGGCTTTTAGCGGCAACCTGTAACTCAGGGTTATTTCGCGCATTTTAATATAACTTGCATCATAAATGAATGGCGTTGCAACACCATTGCCATCGCTATAAAACTGCGACCAATAGTTTGACGGATCAACAGCGGTTGTATTTGCAGTATAAACAGTTTTGCCATTAACAGTGGTTTGAATAACTCCTTGAGGTACATATCCGTTTACCTTGCCTGCGGCCCGCCATTGCTCAATGCTCATGCCTGCTGTTTGGCGGTCTTCTTCTGATTTTATCCACTCAGCCCTGCCTGGCAGCGTTGAATTCTGGCTGCCCCTGATAACTGCGAACATATTGGTCATTGAAAAAAGGTCAGAACCGTGTTTAATATCAATAACAGCACTTAGGCCAAAGTCTTTATACCGGAAACTATTGGTTAAACCGCCTGTCCAGCTCCAGGTACCTTTACCCAGCACGGTACGTTCTTCGGCTTGCATTGGCGCTAAAGTTTGCGGGTTAAGCACTATGTTTCCGCTGGGGTCCCGTTGGTAATCAAACCCTAAAATGGCACCATAAGGCGAACCCGGCTTGGCCACTACCGATACGCCCAGCCAGCGCGCATCCGAAAGGGTTAAATAAGGTACGCCTTCAGCCAGTGACAATACGGTGTTGGTGTTTTTAGCAAAATTTACATTGATGTCCCAACTAAAATCCTTGCTTACAAGCGGCCGACCGTTAAGTTGTATCTCCACACCTTTATTACCAACCACGCCTGCATTGATAATTTGCTGTGCAAAGCCTGATGAAAGCGGCGCCGGAACCAGGTTGATCTGATCCCTGGATTTTGAAGTATAATAAGTAAAATCAAACCCTAACCTGTCTGTAAAAAACTTTAATTGCGTACCTGCTTCAAACGAACGGGTACGAGTAGGCTTTAAATTTTTGTTGGGTAAAACAGTACTTGATATGCCACCTAACGAACCACCGTTAAAAGTTTGCGGGTAAAGGTTATAATACAAATTTAACTGGTACGGATCGGTATCGTTACCAACCTCTGCACCGGATACCCTTATTTTTCCAAACGAAAGCACTGAACTTTTGATCTTAAAAAAATCAGTAAAAATAAAGCTGGTAGCAACCGAAGGATAAGTATAAGAATTATTATTTGCCGGTAATGTAGAAGATGCATCCATACGCAAGCTTGCATCTACATAAAGATAGCTTTTATACCCGGCGCTAAATAAGCCATAAATGGAGTTATTTTGTTTCCTGTAATGGTTATCTACAACCGTTTTGTCCGAAAAACTATTCGGACTGATTACATCGGGAACATTTAAGTTTACAAATTGTAAGACAGAACCGGGGTTATCTATCCTGGACAAACTGCTGCCAAACCTTGCAGAAAGATTAAGTGATGGCGTAACCTGTTTTTGCAGCGTTACCAATACATCAGCCTCGGTAGTCGAAAGCTTTTGATTAAGTTCATCAAGCTGTCCGGCTAAAGCACCAGGCGTAGTGCGCGGGCTAAACTTGTCATAATTAAAATAAGTAAAATCAGTTGATACACGGCCCTGTATATTCAACCAACTGTTAACAACATAATTGGCCTGCAAACCTCCGATAACCCTGTTTTTGCGGGTATTATTGCTCATTTGATTAATTACCCAATAAGGATCTAAACGGTACTGGCCACCTCCCCAGTCCAGATAATTCCCTTCGCTGTCTTTATAAGCGTTTTTGAAATAAGCCTGATCAACATTGTTTGCTAAGCCTACAAAGCTGTTGCCAATGTTTCCGGGGTCATCAGCAAGTGCCGGGCGGTTAATAACATTCTCATTTAAATACATTACCCTTGCCGACATGGTAACCTTACCACCAAATTTGGAGTTGCCCGTAAAGTTAAAAGTATTACGGCGCAGGCTGCTGCCCGGTACAATATCCCTATTCCGCAAATCAGAGATAGATAAACGGAAAGAGGAATTATCAGTTGAATTTGAAAAAGCTATATTGTTTGTTGCAGTTGTACCCGTTCTGAAAAAATTGTCAATATTATTTTTAACCAATGCATACGGCCTGTATTTACCGTCAAACCCGATTACCTGTAAATTTGGATCAAGCCTGGGGCCAAAGTTATTGAACAAGGTGTTTTTAGCCTGCGATGGGTCAACAATCAATTGCTCGGCAGTTCCCTGACCGTATATATACTGATAGTCGTTATAATGGGTAAGCTGGTTTTCGATAGATGTGGTACTATTAACTTCTATACCCAGCTCTCTTTTTGAACTGCCTTTTTTGGTGGTGATCAATATTACACCATTACCCGCCCTGCTGCCATATAATGCAGAGGCCGAAGGACCTTTCAGCACACTTATTTTATCAATATCATCAGGGTTAATGGCTGAGATAGCATCACCAAAATCAAACCCGCTTGAGTATTTACCACCACCAACCTGCCCGTAATTTGAATTATCAATAGGCACACCATCAACCACGTACAAAGGTTGGTTATTGCCGGTTATACTGGTATTTCCCCTGATGATCACCCTTGACGAACCGGCCGGACCGCCCGCCGTGCTGTTGATGATCAAGCCGGGCACTTTACCCGCCAATGAATTGATCACATTGGTTTCCCTCGCTTTTTTAAGGTCGTTGCCATCCACTTCTGAGTAAGCATAGCCTAAAGCACGCTCTTCTCTTTTAATGCCCAAAGCTGTTACAACCACAGTATTCAATTCGGTAACTTTTTGTTTCAAAACGATTTTTAAGGTTTTAATTTTATCAGTGGCAATAATGGAAGTTGTTTCATAACCGATCATGCTAAAAGTTACGATGTCGCCATTATTCACCAGTATCACAAAGCTTCCGGCCTCGCCTGTAACTGCTGTCCTGTTTTTGCTGGAGTTTATAATGGTAACACCAGGCAAGGGCAAATTATCGTTATCGGTTACTTTACCGGTCAGGTTAAAATTATCAGCAACCTGCGATGAGATTTTAGGCGTTTTTTGAGATTGGATCATTACCGTTTCACCCACAATTTTATACTGTGCATGAATTTGCTGTGTCAACAGGCCGATAACCTGCGGCAAACTTTGATTGTTCACCGTAAGGCTGATCTTTTTTTGAAGATCAAGGTCATGCGGGTTGTAAGAAAAATGTACAGATGCTGCCTTTTCTATCTGGTTAAAAACAACAGGAACGGCCGAATTTTTCCAGTTGAATGAATAAACCGGTGTGGATGATTGTGCATATCCGGTAATTGACACAGCTAATAAAACCGAAGGAAGCACCCTCAGTAATAGCCACGAAAGAAATCGTGAACGGAGTAGTGGTTTTTGCATAGGATTATAATTTAGGTAGTGGTTTATTAAGATTATAGGTTGATTCAGAACATAAGTTTCACACTGTTGCCTTCCTGCTTATAAGTAAAGTGGTTGGTAAAGCCAATGGCATCCAACACATCGGTAAGGTTTTTATCATTAAACTGGCCGGTAAACGAAATGTCTTCGCCGGGCTTATTTACCGGGACGACAACAATACCGTACATCTCCTTCAGCTTGGCAGTGATCTCTTTTAAACCGGCATCCGAAAATACCAGCTTCCGGCCTATCCAGTTTTGTAATTCTTTGTTGGAAAAATTCGATTGTTTGAAAACATTACCGCCCCTGTGCAAGGAAGCCTGCCGGCCAGGAACAAGGGTAACCTGATCAACTTTTAAATTGGGTTGTGTACATTCAACCTTTACTTTTCCGGTCAGCAGCATTACACTTGCTTCAGCTTCAGCCGGGTAGCTTTGTACTTTAAATGAAGTACCTAATGCCGTAGTGGCAATTTTGCCGGTAATTACAACAAAAGGTTTTTGAGGGTTTTTTTGAACTGAGAAAAATGCCTCGCCGCTTAACATTATATGCCGGTTACTTACATTATAATCTTTAGCTATTTTTAAGGTGCTTGATCCGTTGAGCAGTACGGAGCTGCCATCGGGCAATACAATATGTTTGCGGTGATCAAAATCTGTTATGCCAATTAAACGATAATTTGCAGCAGTTGCCTCGCTGTATAATGCTGCACCCGATGGCGGGGCGTTAAATTTATAAATACCGTATGCACTTGCTATAATCAACAGGGATGCAGCTATGGTCATCCAGCGCGAAAAATATGTTTTTATGCCCAATATATATGGATATGACTGAGGTTCGCCAATTTCCCCGGTTAAATCAATAGTTGTTTTTAACCGCTCAAGTGCTGTTGCTTTTTCGGCTGCGCTTACTTTAATGCTTAATAAAAGGTACAATTCGCGTGCGTCATTTATCCTTTTTCCTAACTCGGGCTTATCTTTCAGTATATTTTCCCACTTGGTTTTGGCTGCTTCATCGTCCCCAAGGCAATAAAGTATAAAGCTTTCATCGGTCAAAAAATCTTCTGTTTGGTATAATACGTAGTCCATTTAATATTAAATCAATATTTATACATAAGTGCAATAGATTATTCTTTTTTACCAATGTTTTTCCAAATAAATTTCAAGCTTCAATTTTGCAGGGTTTTATGCTTCTTTTATCACCTAAAAATCATGATGAGCCACAATTAAAAAACAGAAAATGGACAATGGCTTCATCACCATTAAAAAGCAAATTGCTATGCTGAAAAACACTAACTTGCCGTGTCTTTTTTGTATCGACAGTGCACAAACACTAATTTTATAGGGCTAAAAGAAGCATCGCCAATCCTGAGCATGGTGAAGGATTTTTTAAGCTGGGATGAATCTATACAACTCCTGTAACCTGCTGTTATTTGCCAATTGTTGTTTGCCAACCTAAAAGAAGTGTAAAAAATTATTGATGAGCCCTGAACCAAAGAACGTTTATAAAAACTGGCAGTTGCTGGCAGATGGGGAAAAGCAGGGGCTTTATGAATGCTTTAATATTTTTTACGACGACCTGTACCGCTTTGGGCTCTCCTTGTACAAAAACCCGGAACTGGTTAAGGAAGGTATCCACAATTTATTTATAGAGTTGTGGCACATTAAACACAAACTTGGTGCCATACAAAATATACAACAATACATCCTTACTATTTTTAAACGGACATTATACAAAACCTGCCGGCAATTTTCGGAAGAAACCCAAACAGGCTGTTTAACAACTGATCCTTCAACGGAAAGCACACTTTCTGAACCATCATACGAAGCAATACTGATAGCCAGCCAGCAGGACGAACACCTGAAAAAAAGGCTCCAAAAAGCCCTTGACCAGTTATCGCCCCGTCAAAAAGAAATTATCCTCTTGCGTTATTTTGATATGGTGGCCTTTAAAGATATTGCGTGCCAGACCGGCCTAAGCGAACGCACGGTTTACAATACCCTGCATAATGCCATAAAGGTTTTAAGGGATGTAATTTCTTGGATCTTGATACTTAACATATTATGGCTGAGTAAATAGCCTGAACCGGAAGAAGGAAAGAAACGGCAAACGCTTTAAAGATTTCAGAAAACTGACTACTTGCTGCCAGGTTTTTAGGTGCTAAAAGAAGTATCGAACAAAACAAGAAGCAAGCTAAAAAACCGACTTCTTCTTTTGTTCGATACTGTTTTTATCATACTTTTTTTAGTACGATAACGCCCAAAGGCGGCAAGGTTAAAGCGACAGATTGATTTCTATAGTTCCAGAAAATATCTTCGGTTTTTATTTCCTGCGGATTGATCGTTCCGCTTCCCCAAAAATGCAGGTCATCAGAATTGAATATTTCTTTCCAAACACCGGTTTGCGGTACGCCTACACGGAAGTTTTGGCGCACTACCGGTGTCAGATTTAAAATAATAACCAGCTCATCTTCCGGCAAAACCCCTTTTCGGGCATAAATTAAAACTGAATCTTCTGCATTGTTCTCGTCAATCCACTCAAAACCTTCTCCGCTGAAAGCCTTTTCATACAAAGCAGGTTCGGTTTTATAAAGATGGTTTAAGGCTTTGATCAAATCCTGCATCCCTTTATGCGGCCGGTGTTCCAGCAAATGCCAGTCTAAAGATTGCCCGAATTCCCATTGTTCTGATTGCGCAAATTCATCTCCCATAAACAATAATTTGGTTCCCGGATGCGTGAACATGTAACTGTACAAAGCACGCAAGTTTGCAAAACGCTGCCACTCGTCGCCGGGCATTTTATTGATCATGGATTGCTTGCCGTAAACCACTTCATCATGCGATAACGGCAACATGAAGTTTTCTGTAAAAGCATACAGCAAGCTGAAGGTAAGCTCTTTTTGATGATACTTTCTATTGATTGGATCTTCTTTAAAATAATTGATCGTATCGTGCATCCAGCCCATCATCCACTTCATACCAAAGCCCAAACCGCCCAAATAAGTAGGTTTACTCACGCCTCCAAAAGAAGTTGACTCTTCTGCAATCGTTTGAACATCCGGAAAGTGACTGTAAACGGCTTCGTTAAATTCTTTTAAAAACTGTATCGCTTCCAGGTTTTGGTTTCCTCCGTAGATGTTTGGCTCCCACTCGCCTGCATTGCGCGAATAATCCAAATACAACATGGAAGCTACGGCATCTACCCGCAAACCATCAATATGATACCGCTCCAGCCAGAACAAAGCGTTGCTGATCAGGAATGATTTTACTTCATTGCGGCCATAATTGAAGATATAGGATTTCCAATCGGGATGAAAACCTTTTTCAGGGTTTTCATGCTCGTACAAGCTGGTTCCGTCAAAACGAAAAAGTCCGTGTGCGTCTCCCGGAAAATGAGAAGGCACCCAATCCAGGATCACCCCAATATCAGCTTTATGGAATTCGCCAATCAGAAACATTAAATCCTGCGGAGAACCATAGCGCGTACTGGCTGCAAAATAACCGGTGATCTGATAACCCCAGCTTGGATAATACGGATGCTCGGCCAGCGGCATGAATTCGACATGTGTAAACCCCATGTCTTTTACATATTTTACCATCACATCGGCCATTTGCCGGTAACCTAAAAACTGGTCCGGGCTTTCAGGACTGCGCGCCCAGGAACCAAAATGTACCTCATAAACGGAGTATGGCTTAGTTAAAGCGTTATATTGGATCCGTTTTTTCATCCAGTCCTGGTCGTTCCAATCAAAATAAGTATGGGTGATGATGGAAGCCGTGCGCGGCGGTTCTTCCCAGCGCAAGGCAAACGGATCGCCTTTTTCCAATTCCTCACCATAAAAAGAGCAGATGGCATATTTATAAGTTTCACCATGGCCAACATGCGGGACAAAGCCTTCCCAAATACCAGAACCGTCCCAGCGGACAAACAACTGGTGGCTGTATTTATTCCAGCCGTTGAAATTTCCCATCACAGAAACTACTTGTGCATTGGGTGCCCAAACGGCAAAATACGTCCCGGTCACGCCTTTGTGCTCCAAGGTGTGCGAACCAAAAAGTTCGTATAATTTGTAATGTTTGCCGGCTTTAAATAAACTGATATCAAAATCAGAAAACCGGCTAAAAACTTCTACAGGGTTTAATTTAAGCGTTCCCGGCTTTACCACTTCCGGTTCGGCTGCGATCAATTCAGGTTGTTTAAATTCCGGTCCTGCCTCATACTCAATGGTTTCAGTTTTTTTATTTTCTGCGGATACTGTTTTTACACTTACTTTTTTAGGGACCGGCACTTTTTTTTCTTTTGGGGAAGCAGCTTTATCAGTTGCTTCGTCCATATCAGAACTTATCTTTTTGGCCATAATACTTTAGGTTTAAGGTTTGGTACAAGGTATAAAAAAATAAAATGCAATTTACTTTTGCTTACAATTGAATGATAATTTCAACAAGTTAATAACAATAAAGTTGCAGATGATATTTGCAATAATATCTACCTTTCCCCCGTAATGATATCAGCTAAAATGCTGTCATAATATTAATATGCTAAAAGAAGCACTGTGATCCTGTTTTTGATTTATCAAGCGTAAAAATAAGAGCATTAAAGCAAAACATAATTTTTTTATTACGTAAAAAGACTTTCCCCAAAACATTTACAAAAAATCCCGAAGTTAACCGAACATGTTTAAACTAAAACTTACTGTTGGTTTAGTTGCTTTTATGGCAATAACTACAGTACTGCAAGCTCAAAATCAAACCGATACTTTAACCCTTAAATTTCAGGAGGCAGAAAGGAGATTTCTGGTCAACAATTTTAGTTTGATTGCCCAAAAATACAGTGTTGATGCCACCAAAGCCTTGATACAGCAAGCAAAACTTTGGGACAACCCGCAACTGAGCACCGATCAAAACCTATATTCAAAAGGGTCCGGTTTTTTTTAACCATTCTGATGGCAACGGGCAGGTTTATGCACAGATCAACCAATTATTCAGAACGGCAGGCAAAAGAGGCAAACAGATCAGGCTTGCATTGGACGATGTAAATGTGTCGCAAGCACAATTTAATGATTTGCTGAGGAACACGCATTACAACATGCAGCTTGATTTTGCACAATTGAACAACCTGATTGAGCAAAACAAGATATATCAGTATGAAATTGCTTCATCCACAAATTTGGTTAAAGGAATAACCACAGCTTATGGTGTTGGAAATTCATCGCTGAAAGATGTAGTACGGCTGCAGGCTTTGGCATTTGGCCTGGAAAACGACCTGGTAGAGAACAACCGGCAAATCAACGAGCTGGAAAATGATTTGAAGACCCTGCTGGTGGTCAAGGAAACTACTTTTATCAAACCGGAAATCAATACACCTGCAAGCGTTGCTACTTTCAATATCAATGCTTTGATCGATACTGCAAAATTGCACCGCGGAGATTATCTGGCCAGCAAGTTTCTGTTTGAACAGGCGGGACACAACTTGGCTTACCAGAAAGCTTTGGCCATTCCCGATCTGACCATTGGCGTGGATTATGACCGTGCCAGCAACTACGTGCCTAACTATTATGGTTTGGCCATCAGCTTGCCGCTGCCGTTTATCAACCGGAACCAAGGAAATATCAAATCAGCTAAATTCAATATCCAAAACCAGGAATATGTGTTGAAAAACAGCGACTTGCAACTCAGAAACGATATAGTGACCGGTGTGGAACAATACAACCTGAGCCAGCAATTATTCTCAAAAACAAACTTAGAATTTTATGGTACCTATGATAAGCTCTTTGCCAGCATTGTAAAAGCTTATAAAGAAAGACAATTAGGTTTGGTAGAATTTATTGATTTTTTTGAATCTTATAAAGACACCAAACTAAAAGTGATCCAGCAGCAATACAACCTGCAAAAAGCAATCGCCGATCTGAATTTTTATGTCGGTTCTACCGTAATCAATCCTTAACAACAACAATCCCTCTATAAAAAAAGATGAAAAGAGAATTAATAACCTGCCTTTCCGTATTGGTGTTTTTAGCATCGTGCAAGGAAAAAAAGGAAGAAACAGTACAAAAGAAAAGCGTTTGCATTACCGATTCTTTAGCCAAAGTGATCCGTATCGATACCGCTAAAACGACCAATATGCAGGATGAACTGACCTTGTCCGGCGAGGTTTCTTTTGATGATAACCGCGTGTAAAGGTTTTTCCTTTTTCAAGCGGCCAGGTTACCGATGTACGCGTTTCCCTGGGTGACCGTGTGAGCAAAGGGCAAGTGCTGGCGATTATGCGAAGTGCAGATGTGGCCGGAAATTATACGGATTTATCCGCTACCAATGCTGACCTTTCTATTGCCAAACGACAATTATCGCAAACAGAATACTTGTACAAAAGCGGTATTTCCAGCGAACGCGATTATACCGAAGCCAAAGAAAATTACAATAAAGCCCAGGCAGCCAACCGAAAAATCCAGGAACAGCTTAGTATTAACGGCCACGGCAATACCAGTGCCAGCGGACAATACGTGATCAAAGCACCGGAAAACGGGTACATTGTAGAAAAAGGGGTTACTTCCGGCAGCTTTATCCGTTCTGACAATGCCGCCAGCATGTTTACCATTTCGGACATGAAAGACGTTTGGATTTGGGCCAATGTTTTTGAAAGTGATATTTCTAAAGTCAAAAACGGATATGCCGCAAAAGTAAGTACACTGGCTTATCCGGGCAAAGTTTTCCAAGGAAAGGTAAATGAAGTTAGTTCTGTATTGGACCCGGACAATAAGGTAATGAAAGTGAAAATTGCTTTGCCAAATCCAAACATGTTGCTGAAACCGGAAATGTTCACTTCGGTGATCATCACCAACAATGAAAAAACAAAATCTGTTACCGTACCGGCTTCTTCCATTGTTTTTAACGACAGCAAAAATTATGTGATCATTTACCTAAGCAAATGCAGTATGCAGGTCCGGGAAGTCAATGTGATCAAAACCGTAAATGATGTAAGCTATATTTCATCCGGGCTGAAAGCGGGCGAAATGCTGGTTTCCAAAAATCAATTATTGTTGTACGATGCTTTGACGGAAGAATAAAAGCTTGTTTAATTTCAGTCCGGGAAAAACAACAGTGCTTCTTTTATCGCCTAAAAACTTGTATTTGCTTTAATCAAAACAGATCAAAATACTACAGGCACCAATTTTTATTTGATAAAAGAAGCATCAACAATACAATGTATAATCTTCAAGCTGGCCCCGGATTTTTCTGATCAACAGCTATCAAAAATTTATGCTGATTAATATCAGCCTGACAAATTTCAACTAATAAAATATAATGGACAAGTTCATTAAAAATATCATATACTTTTCGTTGAGGCACCGCTTTTTTGTGTTCTTCTTAACAGGTGTCCTGGCGGTTCTGGGCGTAATTAGTTATCTGAACACCTCGATTGAAACCTTTCCGGATGTTACGAATACCCAGATCATTATCATCGCCCAATGGCAGGGACACAGCGCGGAAGAAGTAGAAAGGATGATCACCATTCCGATGGAAACAGTGCTGAATTCTGTTCAGAAAAAATCAAACCTGCGCACCACTTCTTCCTTCGGATTGTCTTATGTCCGCATTATTTTTGATGATAATGTAGATGATGCTTTTGCCCGGCAGCAGGTATTGAGCCGCTTGTTAAATGCCGACCTTCCGGAAGGTGTAAAACCGGAAGTAGAACCGCCTTACGGCCCAACCGGCGAAATTTACCGTTATACGCTCCGCAGCAAAACCAAAAGCATCCATGAACTGACGGCTTTGCAGGATTGGGTGCTTGACCGGAAGTTTAAAGCCATTCCGGGTGTTGCCGACGTAAACAGTTTTGGCGGCGAAGAAAAAGATTATGAAGTGAGCGTTAACCCTGCCCTGCTTCAAAAATATGGTTTAACCTCGCTGGATGTGTTTACTGCGATCAACAGGAGCAACATCAATGTGGGCGGTGATGTGATTGAAAAAAACAATCAGGCTTATGTGGTACGTGGGATTGGTGTGATCAACAACATCAGCGAGATTCAAAACATCATCATCAAAAACGTAAAAAACGTACCAATTCTGGCCCGGAACGTTGCAGATATTCACGAAAGTGGCTTACCGCGGCTCGGACAAGTTGGCCGTGATAAAGCCAATGACGAGATAGAAGGTATCGTGGTGATGCGAAAAGGAGAAAACCCGGCCGAGGTTTTAGTCCGGATCAAGGAGAAAGTGAAAGACCTCAACGACCACATCCTGCCAAAGGACACCAAAATTGATGTTTTTTATGACCGCACGAACTTGATGGATTTTGCCACTCATACCGTTATCCATAACCTGATTGAAGGTATTGTACTGGTAACCGTGATCGTGTTTTTGTTTATGGCCGACTGGCGTACCACTTTAACGGTAACTATTATCATTCCTTTAGCCTTGCTTTTTGCATTTATTTGTTTGAAGCTGAAAGGCATGAGTGCCAACCTGTTATCGATGGGAGCCGTTGATTTCGGGATCATAGTCGACGGTGCGGTGGTGATGGTGGAAGGGATTTATGTTGCCCTGGACCATCGTGCAAAAGAAGTAGGCATGGAAAAATTTAATAAGCTGGCCAAGCTCGGCTTATTTAAAAACGTGGGCACAGAAATGGGAAAAGCCATCTTTTTTTCCAAGCTGATCATCCTGACCTGTTTAATGCCGATTTTCGCTTTTCAAAAGGTGGAAGGTAAAATGTTCTCGCCTTTGGCCTATACTTTAAGTTTTGCCTTATTGGGTGCTTTGATTTTCACGCTGACCTTAGTCCCGGCGTTATCCAGCATTTTACTTCGTAAAAATGTGCGCGAAAAGCATAACCCGGTGGTGATCTTTTTTGAGAACGGCATCCACAAAATGTTCAATTTCACCTATAAAAACCAGAAGCTGAGCCTGATTGTCGCTTTGGTTATTATGGCACTGACTTTTGCCTCCGCCAAACTGTTAGGCACAGAATTTTTACCGCAATTGAATGAAGGCGCATTGTGGGTTACCGCACAATTGCCGATGAGTACATCGCTGGAAAGTTCTGTCAACACCACCAATAAGATGCGCAGCATCCTGGGTTCTTTTCCGGAGGTAAGGCAAACTTTATCGCAGGTAGGCAGAACGAATGACGGTACAGATCCGAAAGGTTTTTTTAACGTCCAGATCCAGGTTGACTTGGTTCCGAAAGACGACTGGAAGCGAAATATCACCCAGGAAGAACTCATCGCACAAATGGATAAAAAGCTGAGCCAGTTCCCCGGTATTATTTTCAATTATTCGCAGCCCATTATTGATAACGTAGCGGAAGCTGTGGCTGGTGTTCCTGCCTCGATGGCTGTTAAAATTTTCGGTTCCGACTTCAAAGTATTGGACAGCAAGGCTGACGAAGTTATGCGTGTGTTGAAAAAAATCGATGGTGTAGAAGATCTCGGTATTTTAAGAAACCTTGGCCAGCCGGAATTCCGTATCGAACTGGATCAAAGCAAAATGGCACTTTATGGCGTTTCTACCGCAGATGCCAACTCGGTAATCGAGATGGCCATCGGTGGAAAAGCAGCCACAACATTGTATCAGGGAGAACGAAAGTTTGACATCCGGATCCGTTATCAAAAAGATTTCCGGGACACTGAAGAAAAGATTGAAAACCTGATGGTCCCAACTTTAAACGGTTCTAAAATTGCCATTAAGGAAATTGCTGAAATCACCAAACTGACCGGGCCGGCATTTATTTACCGGGACAATAACCAGCGGTATATTGCCGTCAAATTTTCTGTGCGGGGACGCGATTTGGGCAGTACGATTGCCGAAGCGCAGCAAAAAGTGAACAATGCGGTCAAGCTGGACCAAGGTTATGCTTTTACCTGGAACGGCGAATTTGAGAACCAGATCCGTGCATCAAACACTTTGGCCAATGTGGTTCCGATCTGTTTGCTGGTTATTTTCCTGATCCTGTTCATGACGTTTGGCAACATGAAAGATGCAGTTTTGGTTATCCTAAACGTACCGTTTGCCTTGATCGGCGGTATTTTGGCCCTGCATATCACCAATACTAATTTTAGTATTTCGGCAGGTATCGGCTTTATTGCCTTGTTTGGTGTTTGTATCCAAAACGGTGTGATCCTGATCTCCGTTTTCCGTAAAAACTTGTTGGAAGGTGTACAGGTAGATGAAGCGATTTTAACAGGTGTTCTCTCCAGGGTCCGCCCGGTTGTAATGACTGCTTTAATGGCTGCCATCGGCTTGATGCCTGCTGCTATTTCAACCGGAATCGGTTCGGAAACACAAAAACCACTGGCCATCGTAGTCATTGGCGGCTTGATTACTTCTACCATTTTAACCTTGCTTCTTTTACCGATCATTTATAAGATGGTTTATAATTTGTTCCATAAAAGGGAAAACAGGAAGCTGTTGAGGAAGATTGGCGCGGTAAGCAGTTAAATTATCTTGGCGGTTTAAATAACGGAACAGATAAAGCGATTTAAATAAGCTGGTCAGAAATATACTTTTAGTTGTGATTAAAACTTAAAGATATACCTTACAGGCTTTGGTTTTAATGATCAATACTTCTTTTATCAATATAAAATCGTAATTATTTTCTTTTCAAAAAGAAAATAATTACCTTTGTATATGAAAGCATTTAAGGAATATAAAACGATAGAAAACAATCCTTCGATCTTATCAGAAAGGACCCAGGAAGCTTTAACCTTAATCAAACCTTACGAAAAGCTTTTCACTTCGCCAAAGGCAAAACACGATGCCATAAAAAAAGGTTTGGAACCGAAAGCCATCCGGGATTTGATTACTATTTCCGGGATTACCCAAACTGATGCAGCACACATTTTGGATTTAACCGAACCAACTTTAAGGAAATACATCAAAACCGGAAAAGAACTAAATACTGGTTTAAGCGAGCACTTGATTCAGCTTTTTGAATTGTTTGACAAAGGCATGGATACTTTTGGTTCGCTGGAAGAATTTAAAAACTGGTTGCCAAATCAAAATATCGGTATCAATGCTGTTCCGATGGATTTGCTGGACACTTTAACCGGCATCAATATGGTCAAAAGTGAACTGATTCGTATTGATTATGGCGTAACTGCTTAACGCTGTTTGATGCTTGTTTACCGGATTAGTCAGACTAAATACGCCAACAGTTTAATCGCTTCCGGGGTTGATGGCCGCTGGAACAGTTTCAATCAAAAAATGATCTACACCGCTGGTTCTGTTGCTTTGGCTTGTTTGGAAAACCTGGCACACAGAAGTGGGACTTCTTTAGCTGCCGGGGATTTTTCGTTGTCGATTATTGAGGTTGAAGATGGTTTGAAGATCGAAGAAGTGAAGATCGGGGACTTGATTAATCTGAATCCGCAATGGCATTTAGTCGATAACTACAACTTCACCCAAAAACTGGGGAATGATTGGTTGAATGCCGGTAGTTCTGCCATTTTAAAAGTTCCTTCTGCCATTATTGATTTGGAATACAATTATCTCCTCAACCCAAACCATGCTTCTTTTACCGGTATAAAAATAGTATTGGTTGAACGGTTTAATTTTGATGTGAGGTTGAAGGGGAATTTGTAGTTAAAAAACGTAGTTTATCTTGTATAGATTCTGATTCCGTTGAAAGGTGGAGTGCTGGCAAAAGGATTGAAACTTTCAATATCGTAATCATCTGTGTGAGTCAAAGTTAAATTACCAATTTTCATTACACCTTTGATATTATCGTACTCTTCTGAAGAGATTAAGATTATTTGTGATATTCTGCGGCTTTTAGTATTAAAATAAAAAGATAAATACTCACCGTTTTTATCAAATTCGTTTGTAAAGGTTTCTTCTTTTGGATTAGAAGGTTCAATGGGATGATACAAAGGTTTTCCTAAAACTTTCCTTACTTCATCAATATTTTTTCCAATTAAAGCAGGAATATCAAATGTAACTTGAGGTGGTTTTTGTTCTTTACAACTTGCACAAAGTAAAAGCAGGACGTACAATAAATACTTAACTGGTTTTAAGCTGTTAAATTCGACAATCATCATCATTCCGTTATATGCATTTGTAATTCCATTATTTATACGGAGAATATTTATTGTTGAATTTATAATTTTAGAAGAAAATTACATACTTCTTTTATCACCTAAATTTTAGCTTTATCCTTGATGCTTGTTTCTTTTTGTGATACTTCAATCTTATGCCGAAATCAGCAATCACAAAAAAAATTTAGAAATTCAATTAAGATTTGGTTGAGAACAAACCATCTTAATAAAAGATATTTGAATGAAGAAACAGGCTATACAATTGTTATAAACAGCACATTTATAGATAAAGTAACCTCAAAATTTGGTGATGTTAAAGTTCATGCGTTAACAAGTATTCAAGAAATTATAAAAAATGCCATTTTTATAAATAGTGCAGAAGACACTCGGAAAAGACCACATATTTTAAATGTTTTAAAATTTGAAAGCCTGATTGATGTTGATGGAGAAAGATATAATGTTTGGCTTTATGTGCGGCAAACAAAGAACGATTACCAGCTATACTCTCTAAATATCAAGGTATAAAAAACGCTTTAAAGCTGATAATGTGGTACGTCGTAGATGATATCTAAGTTGCGTATTCGCACGAAATGGACACAGCCTTAAAGCGTATTACAAAGATGGTTATTTTAAATTAAAAATCAAATGCTTCTTTTAGCACACCTTTTTTTACCTGATAAAAACAGCATTACCTCACAACTTCGCACCCAAATTCCTCAACCATAAATCCGCCAAAACCAGCGCCGCCATCGCTTCCACAATAGGCACCGCGCGAGGTACCACACAAGGATCATGTCGGCCTTTGCCTTTTATTTCGGCAGCATTTCCGGCGGCGTCGATCGTTTCCTGGTTTTGCATAATCGTGGCAACTGGTTTAAAAGCAACTTTAAACGTAATGGGCATTCCGTTGCTGATGCCGCCTTGTATGCCGCCGGAATTATTGGTCAGCGTTTGCACATTTCCAGCTTCATCTTTGCGGAAAATATCATTATGCTCCGAACCCAGCATTTCACTTCCGGCAAAGCCAGAACCATATTCAAAACCATGAACGGCATTGATGGAAAGCATCGCCTTGCCTAAATCCGCGTGTAATTTATCAAAAACAGGTTCGCCTAAACCAACCGGACAATTCAAAATGGTACAACTGATTTTCCCGCCAACGGTATCGCCTTTTTTGCGGACATCATCAATGTAATCGATCATTGTTACAGCCGTTTCCGGGTCGGCACAACGGACGATGTTTTCTTCGCGGATACGAAGAAAATCTTTTGCATTTTCGATTTCTACCTCAGGCGCATTGATTTTGCCAACGCTGCTTACCGAAGCTAAAATTTCAATTCCTTGTGCGGAAAGTAACACTTTTGCTACCGCTCCGGCTGCCACACGTGCTGCAGTTTCGCGTGCAGAAGAACGCCCGCCGCCACGATGGTCGCGGATGCCATACTTCGTTTGATAGGTAAAATCTGCATGTGAAGGACGGAAGGTATTTTCATTGTGCGAATAATCTTTCGACCGCTGGTCTTCATTCGGGATCAGCATCGCAATCGGCGTTCCGGTTGATTTGCCTTCAAAAACGCCGGAAAGGATTTGAACCGTATCACTTTCTTTGCGTTGCGTGGTGATCTTGGATTGACCGGGTTTGCGCTTGTCTAACTCCGATTGGATAAAATCTAAATCAATAGCTAAACCAGCCGGACAGCCATCAATAATAACGCCGATGGCTACACCATGTGATTCACCAAAAGTGGTGATGCGGAACGCTTGTCCGAAGGTATTGCCTGCCATGTTTTATAAGTATCGAGTATTTAGTATCAAGTATTAAGAACAGCAAATTTAAGCAGTGAGCTGACCGCTGAAAGCTAATAGCTATCGACTGATTTCAAATCCTGCCTTTTCCAAATCCTTCCAAAATCCCGGATAAGACTTTTCTACCACTTTAAAATCCTCAATTTCAACTTCAGGAACAATTAAAGCCAACGGAGCAAAAGCCATCGCCATGCGATGGTCTTCGTAAGTATGGATAAAAACCTTTTCGGGGATGCTTCTTTTAGCACAGTTTAATTTGTAAACCTGGCCTTTTTCAATCAGCTCGACACCAATTTTTGCCAGCTCATTTTGTAAGGCTTTAATGCGATCGGTCTCTTTAATCTTTAAAGTTTCTAAGCCGGTAAAAGAAGCATCATGGCCTAAAGCTGCACAAACAACGATAACGGTTTGCGCCAGATCCGGACAAGTTTTAAAATCAAAAATTTTGCGGACAACCGCTTTCGGTTCCTTCTTCAGCCAAACGCCGCCGTCTTTAAATTGGGAAGTGATACCGAAGTTGGCCATGATCTCCGTAATCGTACTGTCGCCTTGCAAGCTGTAAAGCGTTAATCCCGGAAGGAAAATTTCTGCTTCATTACATAAAGCGGCGATGGCATACCAGTAAGAAGCGGCACTCCAATCAGGTTCTACATAAATAGTTGCAGGTTGGAAAGGTTGATTTTGGATGGAAATAATATTGCCGTTCCATTGATGTTGGATGCCGCATTGCTGCAACATCGACAACGTCATTTCTACGTAAGGCCGGGAAGTTAATTCACCCTGAATATGCAAACTTAAACCCAGCGGCAATTGCGAAGCAATCAGCAATAAAGCTGTAATATACTGGCTGCTGATATCGCCTTTGATGCTGATGTTTTCAGTTTGCTGCTCAAATCCGCCCGTAATTTTTATCGGCGGAAAACCTTCTTTTTCTTCGTAGGCAATCTCTGCGCCTAAAGTCCGCAAAGCATCAACCAGAATACCAATTGGCCGTTGTTTCATCCGTTCCGTACCTGTTAAAATAACCTGATGCTGTTTTTGCAGGGTAAAAAATGCGGTTAAAAAACGCATGGCCGTACCGGCTGGGCCGATGTTGATGGTAGCCGTCAGCCGAGAGCTATCAGCCATCAGCTTTTCGTCCGCGTTCAGTAGCTGATTGCTGATAGCTGATTGCTGAAAGCCCTTCTCCAACACTCCCGCCAACGTAACCGTATCCGCTGCTTCTGATAAGTTTTCGACCTTTACTTTTCCTTCGCTTAAAGCGGCAATAACCAAAGCACGGTTGCATTCGCTTTTGGAACCAGTAAGCCGGATCGTGGCGTTTACCACATGATCCAACCTGCTCAGTTTTAGATTTCCAACTTCCATTAAGCTTCAACAACAGTGCTGTTGTTCATCATTTCGGTTTGCTTGCGGATGGATTCGTGGTGGATCAGTTCCAGTAATTTCTCTGCAAAATCTGTATTTAACTTTAATGCTTTTGCATAAGCAGTACGTTTATGCAAGATCTCGTCCCAACGGTTCACTTGTAAAATAGTGATGTTGTTGTCTCTTTTATAAGAGCCGATCTTTTCCACAACCGACATTCTTTCTGCCATTTTAGAAATGATCTGGTCGTCAATCTTATCAATTTCTTTTCGTAGTTCTGCCATTTTATCCTTCACTTCCGGGTTTTTCACTTCCGGTTTGCGCTGCGTTAAATGATCCATTAAATCGCTTAAAGCAGAAGGCGTTAATTGTTGTTTCGCATCCGTCCAGGCAACAGAAGGGTCTAAGTGCGATTCGATCATCAGCCCTTGCATATCCATATCCAAAGCTTTTTGTGCGATGTACGGGATCAGTTCGCGGTTGCCGCAAATGTGGCTCGGATCGTTAATGATCGGCAATTCAGGTGCTAAAGTTTTTAAGCTGATGGCCAAATCCCAATGCGGTTCATTGCGGAAAGCGGTTTTATCAAAAGAAGAAAATCCGCGATGGATAGCAGCCAGTTTGGTAATTCCTGCGTGGTTGATCCGTTCCAAAGCGCCAATCCACAAAGAAAGGTCAGGGTTTACCGGGTTTTTCACCATCACCGGAATATCAACGCCTTTTAAAGCATCCGCAATTTCCTGTACCGTAAACGGATTAACGGTTGACCGCGCACCGATCCATAAAATATCAACGCCCGCATTTAAAGCTTCTTCTACGTGTTTTGCATTGGCTACTTCAACCGCAGTTGGCAGGCCGGTTTCTGCTTTGGCGCGTTTCAGCCATTCCAAACCAATGCTGCCGATACCTTCAAATTCCCCCGGGCGGGTACGCGGCTTCCAGATACCGGCACGCAAAACGCTTACTTTGCCTGTTTTGGCCAGTAAATGCGCAGTTGCTACCAATTGTTCTTCGGTTTCGGCACTGCAAGGGCCGGCAATCAGTAATGGCTCGTGGCCGATTTTCATCCAGGAGCTAAGTGGTTGTATTTTAAGATCAAGTTTCATAATGATGGGATTTTAATTTTGTTGGGTTTGAAGGATTTTATTGGGTAAAAGAAGCATCTTTAGATTTTGTCGTTTTTCCGGTATTCGCCCAAAATATTAAAGTTATGGGCGTGTTTTAAAACTTTTTTAATGGCAGCATCATAATTTTTAGCTTCTGTCCATTCTACATCGGCATAAAAATTATATTCGTTGGGTTTGCCCAGAACCGGCATGGACTGGATTTTGCTGAGGTTTACTTCATGCTCTGCAAAAATATTGAGCACTTTGGCCAGCGAGCCAACTTCGTTTCCGGCCTGAAAACAAAGGGAAGCTTTATTGGGATCGGTAACCACGCCATTTTGTTTATCTGCCATGATTAAAAAACGGGTGAAGTTTTTTTTATTGGACTCTATACGTTTTTCGAGCGGGTTCAATTCATACAATTCCGCAGCCATCGTGTTGGCAATAGCAACGGTGTCCAGCAACTTTTCATCATGAACGCGTTTAGCGCAAGCAGCCGTGTCTGTGCTTTCAATGATTTTTATCTGCGGATATTCTTCCATAAAATCAACACATTGCCGCAACGCAATTGGGTGGGAAATGGCAAATTTTACGTCTTCAAACCTTACGCCCGGATAAGCCAGCAAATGCAACTGAATGCGTAAAGAAACCTCGCCGACTACGGGGAAGTTGTAGTTCATCATCAGCGAGTAGTTGGGCAGCAAACTGCCGGCAATGCTGTTCTCGATCGCCATCACCACATAATCGGCTTCTTTACGGTTCAACGCTTCAAAAGTTTGCTTAAAAGAAGCACATTCCACCAGTTCAATTTCTTCGCCAAAAAACTTGACGGCCGCTTCCTGGTGGAAAGAAGCCTTGATCCCTTGTATGGCAACGCGTGGTTTGTTCATGCTGTTTTTAAATGCAAAAAGTCCCGGCTTTCGGGCCGGGACTTTTTGATGTTTTATTTCTTTATTTTAGATTTAACACATCAGACCCTGCCTTTACCGCTAAAGTAAAAGTAAAAAAAGCCGAAAAAGAATGTGCTGTTAATTGTCATTGTTGTATTGCGTTTTCAAATGTACAGGGAAAAATGAGAATGTCAAGGGGAAAATTAATTATTTTCTGATTTATCTTATTGGTGTTATAAACTCTACTTTATTAACATCACTCTTAAATCAGAAAATATAATTGCTAAGTTTGTTATCAATTTACTATAGTATATGGGATTTAGGCTTCAAGACGTTCAAGAAAAGGTATCAGTTTTAGCTGAAGATATGGAAAAATATGTTCGGCAACATAATATTAAAGTAGGTAAGGAGGGAACAATTTCTGCTAAAGCATATCAAACTTTACTCGATTTTTATGCAACAGATGGTAAGATAGATATCGAAAAGCTACTAAATGGAAGTAAAATTGGAGTTAACTCGAAACCGTTTTTTGAAAGTGAAGACCAGAGAGTTTCTATATTTCATGATGATGCAATAAGTTTTTTAAAAAACTTACCTCCTTCAAGTGTTGATATAATAATAACTGACCCTGCATATTCAGGAATGAATCAAAAGTTGAAGTTAGGTAGTGGGAAGATTATTGGCAAATACAGTGATGCTGGTAAAAATACTGCTAAATGGTTTGAAGAGTTTCATGATACGGAAGAAAACTATAAAGCTTTTTTAAAAGAATGTTATAGGGTCTTAAAAGATAATCGCCATATATATATTATGTTTGATTCTTATTCACTTTTGACTTTAGCGCCTACTGTTCGAGATATATTTCAGGTGAAAAATATTTTATGTTGGGATAAAGTAAATATCGGACTTGGTCATTATTTTAGGAGAAGACACGAATTTATAATGTTTGCAAGTAAGGGAAAGAGACCTTTAAATTCAAAAAGTATTCCTGATGTTTGGAAAATAAAAAGGGTTTCTGCTGCACGGTATCCAACACAAAAACCGACAGAAGTATTTGAGTTAATGCTTAAAGGAAGCACAGATAAAGATTTTGTTGTTTGTGATCCATTTCTTGGTAGTGGATCTTCAGCCATTGCTGCATTAAAATCAAATTGTAAGTTTTTAGGTTGCGATATTTCAAAAAAAGCTATCCTTTTCTCAAAGGATAGAGTCGAAGAGTTTTTAAAATCGGACGTAGATAAATATCAAAAAATATCACTTTTAGGAGATGATGAAGCAATGGTAAAATTATTTAGGAATGGCAAATCTAAGTAAAACAAGAACTGTATTTGCGTTTACATCTCCACGGACTATTGAAAAAATTATTCCTGAAATAGAGGTATTGATTGACGAGTTTGAGGGTCAAGAATGGAATACTGATACGCAAATTGCTTTCTTTTACAAATTATTTGCATCTGAGTTTTATGATGGCAATAAAATGCCTGATAATATTGCTCTTGCGGCAAGAGATAGAATTACAAGAGCTCCCAAAGCACTTGGTTTTGTAGATTTAAAGCCAAAAATACGATTAACAGATGTAGGTAATCAGTTATTGAGTGGAAAAAGGTTGCATGAAGTAATTGCAAAACAACTTCTAAAGTTTCAACTTCCTTCACCTTTTCATAAGATACCAATTGGTAGAAATTTCAACGTTCGTCCGTATTTAGAACTGTTAAGACTTGTAAAAGAGTTGGGGAATATCTCGAAAACTGAAATAGCAATATTTTTTGTACAAATGACTCATTACAATAAATTTGAAAGCGTCATTGCTGCTATTAAACAATTTCGAGAGGACAAAACTATAGATAAACGAAATAGAAAGGTTTTTACCGAAGAACGTTTTACCGAAGAAATATTAAAAATCTATTCAGATGAAATAAAAAGCAATGATTTAAAAACCCGAGAAAGTGGAGACGGCTCACTCGCAAAGTTCATTAAAACGAAAAGAAGTAATCATATTGATTATGCAGACGCATTTATTCGTTATTTAAGAGCAACACAACTTATTTCTTTTGATAAAAAAACATTTAGGTTAATTATTGCGCCCTCGCGTATTTTAGAAGTGGATTATATTTTGAAAAATATTGAGCGTTCTGCTATAAATTATAAAACGGAAATTGATTATAAAAGATACCTTTTCAACCCTTCTTCATTATTGCTTTTAACTGATAACAGACAATATCTTGAAAAACGGTTAGCAAAACTTTCAGTTGTTTTTGATGCAAAAATAAACATAGATAATTTGAAAGATTTGCTAGAAGCGACGGAATTAAAAACAATTACAGAAGCTATTCAGCAAGAAGAAGTGTCATTAAAAAATTACAAGGAGTTTAACAACATAATAGAAGTATTTCAAAAAATTACGAAAAAGGAAGTTCCCGATCCACCACTTTATTTGGAATGGAATGTTTGGCGATCTTTAGTTATGATAAATTTTGCAAAGGAAGTCAAAGGAAATTTTTCAATTGACTTGGATGGTGTTCCTTTGAATACTGCTCTTGGAAATATGCCTGATATTGAAGTAGAATATGACGGATTCAAAGTAATGGTTGAAGTAACTATGTCAAGTGGAAATAAGCAATATGAAATGGAAGGCGAACCTGTTGCACGTCATTTTGGTAAAATTCAAAACAATTCAACAATCCCAGTTTATTGTCTATTTCTAGCACCTAAAGTTAGCGAAGGTGCATTAGCTCACTTTTTTAACTTAAATAGATTCAATACAAAAGCCTACGGTGGTAAAACAAGAATTGTTCCTTTGAGTTTAAACCAATTTGTTATGTTTATTTCAATTGCTAAGGACAACTGCTTTAATAACCCAAAGATTTTGAAATCTTATTTAGATTCTTTAATTCTTGAAAATTTGTCTTCTGATGATGAAACTGTTTGGGCTCAACATATCCATGATTCAATTCTTACATGGGTAAGATAGTTGTTTCTGTTGAATTTTAAAGGATAAATCATAGCACTTAAAGATAAATAGATATTCAAGGAAAAGTTATGCTTAGAACAACTTTTGCAAATGTGTAATTTATTTCACCTGCTCCAACTCCGCATAATATTCCCGTTGCATCACCTTTGCAATTTGCGTGCTGCCATCGTGGCTCCAGCCCGGGGGCATGATCAAGTATTTAACTTTATCTGCAAAAGTAGGTGCTTTTTTTACATCACTTAATAATGCCTTCCACTCATGGAAAATGATGTTTACGGCGCCCATATCTTCCGGTTGTGTGGTTAAACCATATTTAATTGGCTCCGGCAAATCTTCCTGAAAAGTTCCAAATAGCCGGTCCCAAATGATCAATAACATCCCCATATTTTTATCTAAATAAGGAATGTTGGAAGCATGATGGATTCGATGATGTGCAGGCGTTACAAAAATAAAACTGTACCATTTCGGGAAGTTAATTGCCGCTTGGGTATGTACCAAATTACCGTAAAGCTGGGTAAGCAGATAAGCATACAAAATATCCATCGCCGAAAAACCCATGAGTGCCAGCGGCAAATAAAAGAAAACGCGATAAAGCGGTTCAAAAACAGTAGAGCGGAAACCGGTGGTTAAATTAAAATGTTCGGATGAATGGTGCGTAACGTGCATCGCCCAAAACAGGCGGCAATAATGGCCAACGTAATGCAAAACCCAGTATAAAAAATCCTGCGTTACGACCAGTACAAACCAGTATAAGAACACGTTTTTGATCTCAAAAAAACGGAACCGATAAAAGTAATTTAATATAAAAAACGTAGCACCCTTTACAATCAGGTTGATAAAAAAAGTTAAAGTAGTTAAATAAATATTTGTCCAGGTATCGCGTTTTTCGTAATATTTACGGCCTTCGCGGTAGCTGAAATACATCTCCACCAGCGTGAGGATGATCAGCAGGGCAAATAGTCCGGCAGCGGCTTCATTTTTAACATCTAACCCAAGCATTTAATTTTCAAAGTTTTGATAAAATTTTAAACTCTCACAAAGTTCATCTTCATTGCAATAAATATCAATAGCGCATTGTCCGATCTGCGTCAATAAAGAGCAGTTGATCTTTCCCGAATTATTCTTTTTGTCGCTTTTCATCAATTCAATTAAAGCCGGGATTGATGCTTCTTTTATCGTATATTTTTCATAGAACTGCTCGAAAGTTTGAACGATTTCTTTTAGTTCTTCTTTTGGTAAATCAGTTCTTTTGTGTGATAAAAACGCTTCGCAAATCATGCCGATCGCAATTGCTTCACCATGCAGCAGTGGGTTTTTTTCATTTTGTAAAGAATAACTTTCTACCGCGTGGCCAATAGTATGGCCGAAATTCAGGATTTTACGCAACCCTTTTTCTTCCGGGTCTTGCAAAACCACGTTGTTTTTAATTTCTACAGAATGATGGATCAATTCCGCAGAAATCGTTTCCGGAGATGCTTCTTTTAGCAGGTAAAAATAAGTGCGGTCAGAAATCAACCCATGCTTCAGCATTTCGGCAAAGCCGGATGTAAGCTGGCGTTGAGGTAAGGTTTTTATAAAATTTGTATCAATAAAAACAGCTTTCGGCTGCGCAAACGTGCCAATTATATTTTTCAGGTGATCCATATCAATACCGGTTTTGCCGCCAATAGAAGCATCAACCTGAGCAAGCAACGTGGTTGGGACTTGTACAAAATCAATCCCTCTTTTAAAGGTTGATGCCGCAAAACCGCCCATGTCTGTAATTACGCCGCCGCCAACGTTAATCAATAAACTGTTGCGGTCGGCACCGAAATCAATCAGCATCCGCCAAATGCCGATACAAAAATCAATGTTCTTGTTTTCTTCTCCCGAAGTAACTTCGATCAAATCATATTCCGTTATTTCCAGTTTTTCAATCAGCAGCGGCAGGCAGTGTTTTTCGGTCAGTTCATCCACCAAAAAAAATACTTTACTGTATTTCCCTTCCTGCAAAAACTGGTTCAATCCGGCAAAACCATCATTAAAAACAACCGGGTAAGAAATACTTTGTATCGTTTCCATACTTAGATAACGTGGATTTTTTTGCCGTTAAAAGTAATGATATCGCCGGTCCTTACTTTCAACCGCTTACGTAATTCCACCTCGCCGTTGTATTTTACTTTGCCTTCAATTACCATTATTTGCGCTTCTCCGCCGGTTTGCACCAATCCGGTTGCTTTTAGCAGCTGAATCAGCGTAATAAATTCGCCCTGTAATTTAAATTCGATCATGTGCTACAAAAATATAAAATTGGACTGAGCAGACGTTATTCTATCGTTCAATACCTAATTTTGCCAGATGGAAATCCCTGGGCCAAAAACGGTAAACACTACGCCTTTATCTTTTGAAAATACAGAAATTGCTTTTCGCCACGAAAGTAATGCCGAGTTGAAATGCGCTTATCGGCTGTTCAGGATTATCAACCTGAATTTCCTGGTAAAAATTGGTCCGCCGATCACTAATTTTGCTTTTAAAATTGGGTTGCCCATAAAATCGATTGTAAAATCAACTATTTTCAATCATTTCTGCGGAGGCGAAACCATTGCTGAATGTGAGCCGACGATCCGAAATCTGCAATCCGGAAAAGTAGGGACGATCCTGGATTATTCTGTAGAAGGCGAAAATGAAGAAACTGTTTTTGATGAGACGCGCGACCAAATTATTGCTACGATAAAAAGAGCAAAAGGCGATCAAGCGATTCCGCTAACGGTTTTTAAAGTTACCGGCGTAGGTAGTTTTGAGCTGTTGGAAAAGTCCGATGAAGGCGAGGAGTTTTCTGCGGAAGAAGAACTTGCCTGGGATAGATTGTTTGACCGGGTAGATTTGATTTGCAAAACCGCGCACGAACTGGACGTTCCGGTGATGGTTGATGCCGAAGAAACCTGGATACAACGAACCATAGACCTGATGACGCTAAGCATGATGCGGCAGTACAATCAGCAAAAAGTGATTGTTTACAACACGTATCAGCTTTATCGCCACGATAAATTGGCCTCGTTAAAAGCTGATTATAAAGCTGCTGCCGATAAAGGTTTCCTGCTCGGTGCCAAATTGGTTCGAGGTGCTTACATGGAAAAGGAAAACAAGCGGGCGGCTGAAAAAGGTTATCCAACGTTAATCCAACCGGATAAAACCGCTACCGACCGTGATTACAATCTCGCTTTGCAGTTTTGTGCCGAAAATATCAACCGCATAGCTTTTGTGTGCGGCACGCATAATGAACAGAGCTGCAAAATGCTGGCCGAATTGCTGAATAAATATCAGATCGAACACAACCATCCGCATGTGCACTTTTCGCAGTTGCTGGGCATGAGTGATAACCTGAGTTTCAACCTTTCCAATGCTGGCTACAATGTGGCCAAGTATGTGCCTTTCGGACCGGTAAAATCGGTTTTGCCCTATCTTTTTCGCCGGGCGCAGGAAAATACAGCCATCTCCGGGCAAACCAGCCGCGAGTTGGGTTTGATCAGCAAAGAAAAAAACCGGCGACGGATTTAAGCCGATGCTGTTTTTATCGACCCAAAATTGTTAACCTCAAATAATTACTTTTGCGCTTCATGATCATCCGGTAAAATATGGCTGAAATAGTAGGTCAGCACCAAACTTCATCAAACAAAGTTGTCAAGTATTTTTTGCTGGTTTGGGCGTTGGTTAATTTCCTGCAAAGCTATTTTACCCAACTGCATCCCGACGAAGCGTATTACTGGATTTATTCGCGCTTTTTGGATTGGGGTTATTTTGATCATCCGCCAATGGTTGCTTTGTTTATCCGTGCCGGTGATTCCCTGTTTCATAACGAGCTGAGTTTACGCTTGCTTACTGTTTTTAGCAGCACTTTTTCCTGCTGGGTTTTATGGCAGATTGTCAAAAAATATCAGGTTGAAGCCCGGTGGTTTATGCTGATAATCAGCTCAATTTCCATTTTTCATATTTTTGGTTTTACCACCACGCCGGATGCGCCGTTGTTCTTTTTCAGCACTTTGTTCTACTTCTTTTATCAGCAATATTTACAAAAAGATACGCCCGGAATGGCTGTTTTGCTCAGTTTATCGCTTGCCGGAGCTTTGTACAGCAAATATCACGCGGTACTTTTAGTAGTTTTTACGCTGATAGCCAACCCGAAATTACTCGGCCGGAAATCCTTTTGGATGATTGCCGGATTAACACTGATACTGTTTTTACCACATGTTTTTTGGCAGGTCAACCACGGTTTTCCTTCCGTCAAATATCATTTGGTAGAGCGGGAAGCTGATCATTATCAGTTTCAGTTTACTTATTTATTTTTGATCGGGCAGCTTTTTATGGCCGGGCCGCTGGTGGGCTGGTTTTGGTTTTATCAGATATTTCGTTTTCGGGCAACGGATGTTTTTACGAGGACGCTGCTATTTAATTTTGTAGGTACGCTGTTATTTTTTCTGGCAAATACCTTGAAAGTTGCCGTGCAGCCGCATTGGACGCTGATTGGTTTTTTGCCGATGGTAATGCTCGTTTTGATTTCGCTGCAACATCAGCCTAAACCCAAATGGCTGCAACCAATACTGTTTTTAAACCTGTTTTTATTGTTGCTGATGCGTTTTGGTTTGATGCTGAGAAATCCGGTCAGCATGAAAATCGGTGTCATAAAAAGTTATTTTGGCAACCCGGATTGGACGAATTTAATCCAACAAAAAGCCGGAAATGCGTATGTAATTTTCCCGGATAATTTTCAAAATCCGTCGTGGTACAGCTATTACACCAATTCGTTAAAAGGTTTTTCGTATGATTCACGTTTTTATCGCCGTACGCAGTTTGACATTTGGCCGATAGAAGACAGTTTGCAGCAGAAACGTATTTACTATGTTACGGACGAGCCTGTAAAAGAAATCAAAACAGATACTTTAAAAACCGCAAAAGGTGTTTTTTTTGGCGGATGGATCAACCAGTCACGGACCTATCAGAAAATGTTGGTGGAAGTGGATTCGGTTCAAATTAATACTTCAGCAGGAAAAAATGTTCCGCTTCAGCTAAAAATCACCAATCCCTATTCTAAAACAGTTGATTTTAGTAATGAAAATCAGCGGCAAATTGTAGTTTTACGGGCCTATGTCATGCAAAAAGATTCAGTTTTAAGTGATCAGTTGGCCCCGCCGGATTTTAATCAGCTTAAATTTAAACCGGGAGAAACGCGTAACTTTCCCTTCAACTTGAAAACACCGTTACAAAAAGGGAAATATACGCTTTTGTTCTCCATCAAAACACCACCGTTTTCCGGTCCGCGCAGTAGTTCGGTTATCAATTTAAACATTCAATAATTTTTATGAAATACACCTTACGCAGCTGTTGTTTTTTTGTGCTGATACTTCTTTTATGCACTAAAAATTGTATCGCCCAAAACAACCTTGATATTCATTTTCAGGGTTATGGTTTTTTTGATAATCGGGAATACCGCGCTTTCCCGGAGCGTTCGCACACATTTTCCGGTGCCCGCGCCGCGCTGGATCTGGGCGCAAACTTAGATTCCGTCAACCATTTTCGTTTTGGGCTGAATGGTATCCATGAGTTTGGGGCTGGTCCGTTTTTTGGGAAAGTTGATCCAGTAATTTACTATAATTTCACCGGTAAAAAAGGCTGGACATTTGACATCGGTGCTTTCCCGCGCGAGGGTTTGATCAGCGATTATCCGCTGGCATTACTCAATGATACGCTGCAATATTATCGGCCAAACATTCAGGGTTTGCTCACCAGTTATGAAAGCCCTTGGGGAAAGGAAACGATTTGGATTGATTGGGTGAGCCGGCAAACCCAAACCGACCGCGAGCAGTTTATTTTTGGGGCTTCCGGAAAGTATTTGCCAAATCCGTACGGGCCGTTCTTTCTGTCGCATTATTTTTTGTTGCTGCATGATGCCGGTGCAGCTGTTTTATTGCCGAATGATCACATCAATGATAACGGCGGCGGGCAACTTCGCGTAGGTCTGGATTTCAGCCATAAAACCTTCTTGGATTCCTTAAATATTTCTGCTGGCGGCATGATTTCTTTGGAACGGACGCGCGGTGTAGACGGTTTCCAGATCCCGAAAGGTTTTGTGGCTGAAGTATTTCTGCAAAAAAAGCATTTCGGTTTGCGTGATAATTTTTATGCCGGTAAAGGAAGTAATATTGTTTACGGCGATTCTTTTTACAGCAAAAAAATGTACAACCGCCTAGATTTAATTTATACACCGTTTATTTTCAATCAAATCCGCGGAAGTTTTATTTTGAGCCTGCATCAATCACCTGGCAATCTGGGTGATAGCCAGCAGGCATTTAGGTTAGTTTATGATATTGGAAGAAAGAAGCTGGTGGATTTTAAGGATTAGGAAAAGAAGTTTATTCTATAATGTTCAACTCGTCAATCCGGTCGAAATGTTTACGATTCAAGGTTGCAAAAGGCAAATTATGAGTTACTGAAGTTGCAGCGATAAATAAATCTGCAAGGTCTATTTGTTTTCGCTTCTGCTTTAGGCTATTATTCAGGTCAACCGCTGTGTTTACTACAGCTTCATCAAAAGGAATAACTTCAATTACTTGTAAAAGATTATTCCAAAAGCCTAACTGACTTTGGGCAGCACCAGCATAAATTGCATATTTAGTTATTACAGAAATTGCAAATCCGTATCCTTGCCGTACCAAGGCGACCCAAATCGAATGAGCTTTATCAGACTTGCGATAGAAATCGATTAGTATAGATGTATCAACCATGATTATTTTGTTCGCCATTGGTTAATTGCTTTTCTATTATTAGCTATAGTTTCTAACTGTTCTTTTGTGGCAGTAGGACCGTTTAAAAGCAAACTTTCCAAATCAATTTTTGGTTCCTCATCCTTAACTTCTTTTTCAATTTCTGCTTTAAGCTGCTTCAATTTTCCTGCTGGCAAAGCTTTAACAATTCTAATTAATTGATCAAATTCTATGTTTATCTGTACTTGCATAATGTTGTTTATTAATTGTAAATTAAAAAGAAAAGTGGCAAACTTTCATCAGGCAAAATTTTCATGCAGCACTTTTTCGGTTGTTAGTGATTTTTTTGCCATTTCCAACACGGCTAAAGCTGCTTCTTTTGATACTGAAGGGAAGTCATCTAAAAATTCTGAAAGGTCTTCTCCGCCTTCAATATAATCAAATAAATTTTGTAGGTACGCGTGTTCCTGCAAAAACTGCGGCACCACTCATTACTTCAGGGTCAATACTAACTTTTCCGTACAACATGGTTTCTTATGTGAAGTTACTAAAATTGGTTAATCAATTTAAAATAAACCTTATTGTAAATAGTTATACTAACAATTTATATTTGTCCTCATTATAAAAACAAAATTTATAAATGAATGAAGGTTAAACTCATTTTTTCTACAGCTCTTGTCCTGCAGCTCTTCGTATTTAAAATTGCATCCGCACAAACCAATGAATTTACAGGCTGGGGCGCATGGTTTCATTCTCAAAAACTTTCTAAACACTGGGGGCTTTTGTTTGATGCGCAGTTTCGTTCTGCAAATCAGTTCCGTTATTTGCGTAATCCGCTGTTGCGCCCCGCGGTAAACTATTATTTCAATAAAAACAAGCAGTTAGCTGTTGGATATTTATTCACCGGTACGCATCGTAAAACAGAAGCTGAAAACCTATTTAGGGTTGAACAGCGCATTTTTGAGCAATTTATTGTAACGCATAAAATAGGTACCGGCAAAACTCTGCAGCATCGTTTCCGGCTGGAGCAGCGTTTTGTAAACAGCCAGGGCAATCAGGATAAATATTTTGCGCAGCGGTTGCGGTATTTTGCAAGAGGTATAGTTCCGTTTAAAAAAGATTCTGTTTTTACAAAAGGAACCTTTCTGGGTTTGCAGAATGAAGTTTTTGTGAACGTGCAAAACCGGACAAAGTTAAACGGACAGTTTTTTGACCAAAACCGCGCTTATGTTTCCATTGGTTACCGTTTAAATAAAATGATCGACCTGGAAACAGGTTACCTTAACCAATACATTAACCATGCAGAAGGCTATACTGTCAACCATGTTTTACAACTGGTTTTATACACACGCTTTGGCAAATAATTTGGCCTGCTTAAAAGCAAAAAGCGATAAATCTCACTGGTTTATCGCTTTTTTTATGTGGTAAAAACAGTATTGATCAGTCATTTTTAATAATGGTTTTTAAGGGAATATACTTTTATCAGTTCGCCTTCAACTTCATATACGATTCGATGTTCTGCATTAATACGCCTTGACCATTTGCCGGAAAGGTTGTGTTTTAAAGCTTCTGGTTTTCCAATTCCTTCAAACGGTGTTTCAAGCATAGAAGAAAACAAAAGATTGATTTTTTTCTGCACAGCTAAATTTCCGGATTTCTTCCAGTATTCAAAATCTGCAATTGCGTCTTCAAACAGTTCTATTTCCACAAGTTGGCCACATCTACTTTCATGCCTTTGCCTTCTTTAGCAGCTTTTTCTCCTCTCTTGATTTTAGCCACAAATCCTGGATGGTAAGGGCTTTCTTCTTCTTTTTTAAAAGGGATATTCATTGCTTTGAGAATAATTTCCAAAGCAGTTAATTGTTCTTTGTTTTGTGGATGTATGGTTATTGTTTCCATTATTTTATAAAATTAAACAAGCGTTTTATCATCTAAAACAACAATCTGGAATTTTTTAAACCTGATGTTACTTAAAGAATTAAAGCTAATAAAAAAGGTGATTAGTTTTTAAATTATCGCCTTTTTTAGCTGCTAAAAACAGTATTGCTTACGATCCTGAAATATCACCAGAACCATGAGCTATTTTAGAAACACTTTTAGGATGGCCGCTGTAATGCACATCACCGGAACCGGAAACAGAAGCATCCAGTTTTTCGCTGGCATAAACGTTGGCATCACCGGAACCGGAAACGCGGATGGCCGTAGTTCTGGTCATCAAATTACCACCATTAAAATCACCTGAACCGGAAATGCCTACGGAAGATTCATCGGCTTTACCGGAAATCTTAAAATCGCCGGAGCCTGAAATAGAAATGGCTACTGTTTTTACGTTGATTTCTCCCATAAAATCGCCGGAACCACTGATTCTTAATTCCAGGTCATTCGCATTAAATTTATCCTCAATCCTGAAATCACCGGAACCGCTTAAACCAATACTGTTCAGATTTTTGGCAACTACATAGATTTTGATGTGGCGGTTGTTCCAAAAATTGCCCCAATTGTGTGTGTTTTTAGAGTGAATCATCAGCGTGCCATTGCGCACTTCGGTTACAATTTCATTGATCACATCAGCATCAGCTTCCACTTTTACAGATTCTAAACTGCCTTGTCTCAGCACCACATCAAAAGAACCGGAAGAAGCGATGGCATGAAAGCCGGAGACATTTCGGTTTTGTGTTTCTATACTGCGTTTGGTAGCAAACGATGCTGTTTTTGCATAGATAAAATTGCTGGAAGCGGTGAGCAACAAGGTTAAAGTAAGGGTTTTAATAAGTGATTTCATGGTTGGTTTTTTTTTATAAGATGCCTGTTTGAGGCAAATGGTTACATTAAAATCAAAATTTAATCTATCAAAACACCGATGTAATAATTAAAGGTATCAACCTCAATATTGTCTTTGGTTGCTGATGCTAATTTTATAGGGGTAAAAGAAGTACCCAAAGTAAAATACTGGTATTCTCCGTTTTTAACTTTGATCTTTACCGGCATCGTAAACCCGTTTACATCTGCAATCCATCGGGCTAAAAGCTGGTTGTTTTCAAACCTAAATTCTAAAGTTGGGATGTTTTTATAGCGAAGATATTGGTCGAAAATAGAAGTAAGATTCAAGCCGGACTGCTGGTTGATGTAGCCCACAATATCTGCTGTAGTAACAGTTTGATGATAAAAGGTTTTGTTGAGTCCGCGCAAAATCTCCCGCCATTTTTCATCATTGTTGATAATGGTACGGATCATGTTCAGCATGATGCCACCTTTCGGATACATATCGCCGGAACCTTCTTTGTTTACATTGTAAGCTGCAATAATGGGCGCATCGTTTTGAATAGAACGCCGGTTTCCGTGCGTGTATTCCTGACCGGCCTGTTTGCCAAACTGCTGCTCCACAAAAAGCGATTCTGAATAATTGGTAAAACCTTCATGGATCCACATATCGGCCGCGTCTTTATCCGTAATGTTGTTGCCGAACCATTCATGTCCGCTCTCATGTATAATGATAAAATCCCATTTCATGCCCCAGCCTGTTCCGGAGAGGTCGCGGCCGAGATAACCGTTCTGGTAATGGTTTCCGTAAGCTACGCCGCTCTGGTGTTCCATGCCTAAATACGGCGTTTCGATCAGTTTGTAGCCGTCCTCATTAAAAGGGTATGGGCCAAACCAATGCTCAAAAGCGGTAAGCATGGGTTTTACATTATCAGTAAACTGCTTTTTGGCTTTGTCAAAGTTTTGGGGGAGAACCCAATAATCTAACGTAAGCTTGCCTTTTTCTCCCTGAAAAACATCATCAAAATGAATGTAATTGCCAATGTTTGCTTCCACATCATAATTGTTGATCGGGTTTTTTACGATCCAGTCGAAACGTGTATAACCATCACTTAATTCAGTTACTTTTCTTAACCTTCCGTTAGAAACATCTTTTAAACCTTTTGGCACGCTGATGCTGATGAGCATACTGTCCACTTCATCCGATAAATGATCTTTGTTCGGCCACCAAACGCTGGCGCCCAAACCTTCGCAAGCTGTAGCTACCCAGGGTTTGCCTTCGGTATCTTTGGTAAAAACAAAACCGCCGTCCCAGGGCGCACGTTTGGCAACGACTGGATTTCCGGAATAATAAACGGTGAATGCTTCTTTTATGCCCCTTTTTATGGTGTTGGGGAAGGTGAGGAAAACAGCATTTGCTTCTCGTGTATAAGGTAGGTTTTTCCCGTGGAAGATTACTTTTTCCACCTTTAAATTAGCAAACAAATCGAACTGTAATTTCTTAAAATCCTGGGTAGCCGTAAACCTGAACTCGTTGCTGCCGCTGATAAACTTTTGGTCAATATCAACTCTGATATCTAAGTGATAGTAATTAATATCGTAACAGGTGCGCAGCGGCGTTAACATGCCGCGCAAAGTATCGGCGCGGGTAAAAGTGGGTTTGAGTTGAAGGAGTTGAGCCGATGAAAAGCCGAAACAACAAAAAAATGCTGGTAAAAGAAGTATCAGTTTTTTGGGGATCATCGCCTTATTTCAACACTTCCACATCAATAAAACTATCGTTAAAAACAGTTTCAGTTGCTTTGACGTAATCGCTTGCTGCTGCTTTATACGGGTTTTCTACAAACTTCTGCGGGTTTCGGGCAAACAGCGGGAAAGCTGTACTTTGAACCTGGATCATCAAACGGTGGCCTTTTTTAAAAGTATGAAGCACATCCTGCAAACGCACGTTCACATCTGTTTTTTGGTTGGCAACCAACGCTTCCGGTTTTTCAAAACTATGGCGGAAACGGGCCGGCATCACTTCTGACCGTACCAATTGCTCGTAATTGCCCATCAAAATGTTTTTATTGGGTTGATTAGGATTGTTAGGCTCGTCTGGCGGATAAACGTCAATCAACTTCACAATAAAATCAGCATCCGTTCCGGTAGAAGCAATTTTAAGGTGCGATAGAATTTCTCCGCCCAAAGTCACGTCATCTTGTAAAACATCAGTTTGATAAACCAGCACATCCGGACGGCGGCCTGCAAAACGCTGGTCTTCGCTCATGTAATTATGCGGCGTAAAACCCATAGTGGTCGTGTTGTCTTCGGTATAAGGAACCGGTTTTGCCGGATCACTGAGGTAAGACATAGAACCGGTTGAAGCAGGAGCCGTCATGCTAATTTTTCCATCAGCATTCAAATATAACTTTTGATGTGTGGCGTTTGTAGCAGGCCATTGCGCAAAAGTTTCCCAGGCTTTTTTGCCGGTATTGTACATGTAAGCTTCCGGCAAGCCTGAATTTTTATCACCGTTGCCTTTCAGGAAGTGGTTAAAGAATTTTGCTTCAATATTTTTCTGGTAAAAAGTAGCAATGCTGTCGCCAAAATAAACATTAGAGTGAAAAGTATGACCGGTTTCGCGCGACCATCTTCCATGCCCGAATGGACCCATTACAATGGTATTATAAGCACTTGGATCGGTTTTATGGATCTTTTTAAACATATCCAACGGACCGGAAAGATCTTCTGCATCAAACCAACCGCCTACAAACATTACCGCCGGTTTTACTTTTGTAAAGTGGCGCGGCAAGCTTCGTTTCTGCCAGAATTCGTCATAATTGGGATGGTTGATGGTTTCCTGCCAAAAGAAATTGTCCTTGTAATATTTATCTGCATTGCTTAAAGGGCCCATGTCCAACAAAAACTGGTAACCATCGCGCGTACCGGGATTAAACATGGAGTTTACGTACCAGGCTTTGCTGGTGGTGTCCGTTTTTTGCACGCCAAAAACAGGGTAAGTAAAAAAGTAAGATTCCAGCAAAGAACCGTTATGATGGAAATCGTCAAAAAAGAAATCGGAAATGGGTGCCTGCGGGGAAGAAGCTTTTAACGCAGGATGATTGCTCAAAATACCGGCAGCCGTATAAAATCCCGGATAAGAAATACCCCATTGGCCAACTTTGCCGTTGTTGTTGGCCACGTTTTTTACCAGCCAATCAATCGTATCGTAAGTATCAGAACCTTCGTCCACGTCTTGTTTAGATTTTTTTTGATCGATAACCGGTGTCATGTTCGTCCACGTTCCTTCGCTCTTATAACGGCCGCGAACATCCTGATAAACAGCAATATAACCTTCTTTCATCATTGTTTCCGACGGGCCTAAAGTTCTCGGAAATTTACCGGCTCCATAAGGCGCAACGCTGTAACAGGTGCGCTGCATAATCATTGGGTATTTTTTCTGCGGGGAAGCATCTTTTGGCGTATAAATGGAAGTAAAAAGCTTGATGCCATCGCGCATCGTGATATACACATCTTTTTTCGTGTAGTTTTCGCTGGCATAATTGCTTTGTGCGGAAGCAGGATTGAAGTAAAATCCGGCAAACAGCAGGAATAGGTAGATTCTTTTCATTAAACAGTAAGTTTGAACTGCTAATTTATAAAAATATAGATAGCAGAAAAGTAATCTGCTTGTTACGTATCGTTTTTAGGATTAAAATATTTCTTTAAATTGATTACACTGATTTTTAGTTGATAAAAGAAGCATTTGCTAAATCCTATTCAACCACAATCAAATTGTATTTTTCCAACAAACCTGCTAATCCTGAAACAGAAAATTTCGCCTTTTTCATTTTGTTCTTTTCCGGATCGATGGAGAAATTATAAGCAGAAGTAAAATCAGCTTCGTTTAAAATTGTATTGTTAAAAAAGGTTCTGGTAAGATCGCAATCTGCAAAAATACTTCCTGTCAGATCACTTTCCTGAAAGTTGACTTCTTGTATCCGGCATTTTTTAAAAAGCGTGTTCCTTAATTTTTTCCTGCTAAAAGAAGCATAATCCAAAATGCAATTATCAAACGAAACGGCAAAAGAAAAATCCCGGACTTTGGTAAAATCAACACCCAGCAATTTGCAGTTTTTAAACTGTACGCTGCTTAAACCGGTTTTGGTTAATTGTGCCAAACTTAGATTGCAATCTTCCAAGATACAATCCGAAAAAATACAATCCTGGATTTTGCAATTGCTGAAATCAACTTGCTTGAAATTGCATTTGTCAAATTCTCGTCCAACTAAATCTTTTTCAGCATAATTAATAGCAGAAAAGGTTTTGTTTTGATGATAGGTTTCGTTCACCACTTAATGCTGTTTTTACTTGTTAAATTTTGTCATCGTCAATTCCGTTCCAATTGTGGCAAAACTTTTAATCATTTCAATAGAACGGTCAATCAGCGCGGGCAATTCCAATTGTTCGTCTTTGTCAAATCCGCTTAAAACATAATCAACTTGTCGTCCTTTCGGGAAATGATCGCTGATGCCGAAACGCAAACGCGCATAATCGCTGTTGCCCAAAGTGAGTTCGATATGTTTTAAACCGTTATGGCCAGCCGCGCTTCCTTTCGGTTTTAAGCGTAAAGTGCCTAAAGGCAAAGCCAAATCATCAACAATCACCAAAACGTTTTCTACCGGGATTTTCAGTTCCTTCATCCAATAACCCAAAGCTTTTCCGCTTAAATTCATGTAAGTGGTTGGTTTGATAAGATGCAAGGTTCGCACTTTGTAATTCACTTCGGTATAATAAGCCAAACGCATGTTGAAAAACTGGGAAGATTCCTGCCTGGCCAGTTCATCCAAGACCATAAAACCAATATTGTGCCGCGTGTCCAAATATTCAGGGCCAATGTTTCCGAGGCCGACGATTAAGTATTTCATTTGTCCAAATATAATACTGTTTTTAACGGCATAAAAAAAGCCTTCAGTTTTTATGCTGAAGGCTTTTGCATGATAAAAGAAGCACTTATTTTTTGCCCGGGGTTGCTTCCTGCTCTGCCTGACGCAATGCACGTGAAGTAGTTACAGAAACGATGGTATCTTCCGGGGAATTGGTGATCGTTAGGTTTGGCAATTTGATTTCGCCCACTTTTACAGATTTACCAACTTCCAATGTTTCGATACTTACATTGATGGTATCCAGAAGATCTTTCGGAAAGCCTTTTACACGCAGTTTACGGAGTTTTTGCACTAATTTACCACCGGTTTTTACACCTGGGGAAGTGCCTGTCAGCAATACCGGGATTTCCATCGTGATGGATTTGTTCTCGTTCAGCAATAAAAAATCCACGTGCAGTAATTGATCCGTAACCGGATGAAATTGTGTGGCCTGAATAATCGCCTGGCTTTTTACACCTGCAACCTCTAAATCGATGAAATGGATCTCGGGTGTGTAAATCACCGGTCTCAAATCAGCTGCAGACACAGCAAAGTGGGTTTGTGTATCCCCACCATAAAGAACCGCAGGCACTTTGCCTTCATAACGCAGCTCTTTAGCGTCTCTTTTCCCTACGTTCTCTCTTGGAGAACCGCTAATAGCAATTGATTTCATTGTTTTTGTTTATTTATTGTTTGTATTGATTTGTTGTTCAATTTGTTGTCAGCAATCAGCTTTCAGCAATCAGCGTATGATTTGTGGCCGAAAGCTGATAGCTGACTGCTGAAAGCTTTCCTTCACTCCACATTAAAAAGCATACTTATGGAACCATGTTCATTTACATTTGCAATTGCGCTGGCAAATAAATTAGCAGCTGAAAGTACATGTATTTTACTGCTTTGCTGTTTCAGCGGGATGGTATCGGTAACGATCAGTTCAGTTAAAGCTGATTTTTCAATTGTATTATAAGCATCACCGGACAAGATCGGATGTGTACAAACCGCGCGTACGCTTAGCGCGCCGCGGTCCATGATCAGTCCAGCTGCTTTGGCCAAAGTACGCGCTGTATCGCACATATCATCTATCAAAACAATATGTTGTCCAGTCACATCGCCAATAACCGTCATAGATTCAATCTCGTTGGCACGTTTGCGTTGTTTATCGCAAATCACCACTTCGGCATTAAAAAACTTGGCAAAACTACGTGCCCGGTATGACCCGCCCATATCCGGCGAAGCAATGGTGATGTCGGGCAGGTTTAAACTTTTGATATAAGGCACAAAAATGACGGAAGCATCCAGATGGTCCACCGGAATATCAAAAAAGCCCTGTATCTGTGCCGCGTGCAAGTCCATTGTCATGATGCGGTTGATGCCAGCGGTAGTCAGCAGATTAGCCACTAACTTCGCCCCTATTGCTACCCGAGGTTTATCTTTCCGGTCTTGCCGCGCCAATCCGAAATAAGGGATCACAGCGGTAACGTAATGTGCAGATGCGCGGCGTGCGGCGTCAATCATCATCAGCAGCTCCATTAAATTATCGGTCGGCGGATTGGTGGATTGGATGATAAAAACATCCGATCCGCGCACGGATTCATTAAAATATGGTTGAAACTCGCCGTCGCTGAAACGCGATAAAATCACTTCCCCCAGTTCTTTTCCATAAGATGCCGCAATCTTTTTGGAAAGTTCAATCGTTCCAGAACCGGAAAATAATTTGATGGGATTGAACTGCAGTGGCATGGGTGATAAATATTGAACAGCCTTGTAATGTAAAAAGCAGACCGCTTTTGATTAAGCCCATCTGCTTTTTGAGTTGCCCGACCAGGATTCGAACCTAGACAAACGGTACCAAAAACCGTCGTACTACCTTTATACTATCGGGCAAGCTGCTTTTCGTATGAATAAACTTTCCGAAAAGGAACGCAAATATAGGATGATAATTTAAAATGTCAACTGCATTTTTTAAATTTTATGCTGCTAAAAGAAGTATGCTGTTTTTAATTGTTAAAAGCTGTTAAAGTGAATTAAGTGCTGTACCAAACTTCATTATAGTTTATTAATTTCGGCGCATACAAAATTATGCCCGAAACTCTACCTGAATGAAGTATCATAAAATCAACAACCTGTTTGGCTGGCTGGCCTTTCTGATCGCAGCCATAACTTATATTTTAACGCTGGAACCTTACGCCAGTTTCTGGGATTGCGGCGAATTTATTGCCTGCGCGTATCGTTTGCAGGTAGCGCATCAGCCTGGTGCCCCGCTGTTTACCATGATTGGCAAAGTGTTTTCGCTGCTGGCTGCCGATAAAACAAAAGTGGCTTACATGATCAACATGAGTTCCGGTTTGGCCAGTGCCGCCACCATCATGTTTTTGTTTTGGACGATCACCGCGCTTGCCAAAAAAATAGTGGTAAAAACAGCATCAGAGATGAGCCTGAGTAAAACCATCCTCATCATTGGTGCCGGTTTGGTCGGCTCGCTGGCTTATGCCTGGTCGGACACGTTCTGGTTTTCGGCCGTAGAATCCGAAGTTTACGCACAATCTTCTTTATGTACTGCCATTGTTTTTTGGGCGATCATGAAATGGGACGCACACGCCGATGAGCCAGGGGCCGATAAATGGATCGTTTTTATTGCTTATGTAATGGGTTTGTCCATCGGGATCCACTTGCTGAATTTACTGGCTATCCCGGCAATTGCCTGCGTTTATTACTTCCGCAGAACAAAAAAGGCAACTGCACGCGGTACGATCACGGCGGTTTTTGTTGGGGTAATTATTGTAGCTGCGGTTTTATGGGGGATTATCCAGTATGTGGTTAAAGGGGCTGCTTATGCCGATCTGCTTTTCGTAAATACCTTTAATTTCAGTTTCTGGAGTGGTGCCACTGTGTTTTTTGTGCTGATTGTAATTACGATGACCGCAGGGATTATTTATACCATCAAACCTGCAAAACCAACTATCCTGGTTGCGGCTATTGCTTTTGTCTTACTGCTAACGATCAGCGGAGGCATTGTTGGAGGGATTGTCGGTATCGCGATTGTTGCCTTTTTAGAATATATCATCAAGATACGGGAGAAAAAATATGCCCTCAACATGATCCTGACTTGCACGGTGTTCATTTTGTTTGGCTACAGTTCTTTTGCCATGCTCGTGATCCGTGCAAAAGCCAATACCAATTTAAACAACAGCGATCCGGACAATGCTTTTGCTTTGCTGGGTTATCTTAACCGCGATCAATACGGTGATACACCTTTATTATACGGGCAGTATTATGATTCTAAAGCCGTTGATCAAAAAGAAGGTGCCACGCTTTACCGCAAAGGAAAAGAGAAATATGAAGTGTCCGGAAAAAAGCAAGTGTTGGTTTATGACCGCAATACTTTGTTCCCGCGCATGTTTAGCGATAAGGCTGAACACGTAGGTTTTTACAAGGACTGGATGCACATTGGCGAAGGCCAAAGCCCGACTTTTGCAGACGACCTGGGCTTCTTTTTTAGCTGGCAGGTAAACCAGATGTACACCCGTTATTTATTGTGGAATTTTGTTGGGCGCCAAAACGATGCCGACGGACAAAGCAACAATGCCACCGATGGCAACTGGCTAAGCGGGATTAAACCAATTGATGCTTTAAGGTTAGGCAACCAAAGCAGTTTGCCAGCTTCTATTACCGGTGATAAAGCTTATAACCGGATGTTTTTCCTGCCGCTGATCTTGGGTTTGATCGGTGCTTTTTATCACTTCAAAAGAAACCAAAAAGATGCCGGCGTAGTTGGCCTGCTGTTCTTTTTTACCGGTTTTGCCATTTTATTATACCTTAATCAGGATCCTTTGCAGCCGCGCGAACGGGACTATGCTTATGCCGGTTCGTTCTACGCGTTTGCGATTTGGATTGGCATCGGTACTCTTTTTATCGCTGAAAAATTGCGAAAGTATGCTACGCCGCAACTGTCGGCCATTGGTGCAACCGCTATTTGTTTGCTCGCTGCACCAGTGTTGATGGCTTGCCAGGAATGGGACGACCATGACCGCTCAACCAAAACCACGCCGCGCGATATGGCTTATAATTACCTTAATTCCTGCGCGCCAAATGCGATTTTGTTTACTTATGGCGATAACGATACTTATCCGCTTTGGTACATTCAGGAAGTGGAAAATGTGCGTCCGGATGTGAGGATCGTGAATTTAAGTTTGCTGGGGACAGACTGGTATATCCGTCAGATGAAGCAGAAAATGAACGAATCGGCGCCCTTGCCCATCACGATGCCGGATGAAAAATTTGAAGCTGGTATCCGGGATGTAACTTATTACAATGACTCCAAGCTTCCGGGGAATGTGGAACTGAAAGATGTTTTCGATTTTATCACTTCTGATGATGCCCGGGCAAAAGTGGAATACGAGAACGGCCAGAACGCCAATTATCTTCCCACCAAAAATCTAAAATGGACGATCAACCCGGATGAAGTAGTGAAAACAGGAACTGTTCCGGCGAGTGAAAAAGACAGGATTTTGCCGGAAATCGATTGGAAGTATCCGGGAAATTATGTTACCAAAGATAACCTTGCCATGATGGATATTCTATCTCACAACAACTGGAAACGCCCCGTTTATTTTGCCATTACCGTTGGAAACGACAACATGATGGGCTTGGACAAATACATGTACAACGAAGGTTTTGCTTATCGTTTGATGCCCTTAAAACCAGATACGACTGCCGCAAGTGAAGGCGGTATGGAAAAAAGTAACACCATGCTGATGTACAATAACGTGATGACCAAGTTTAGGTGGGGCAACATGAAAAATGCAACTTACCTGGATCATGAATCCAGGACAATGTTCTACCCTGTGATTTTAAGGGTGTTTTTGAGCCTTACAGAAAACCTGTACAAAGAAGGCCATCCTGACCTGGCAAAAAAGGTTTTGCACCGCTTTGATGCTGTGATGCCGGATTTGAATCCTTACACTGATGTAGCTATCCGCAAATTTTACATGGCCGATCTGGCCTACCAGTTGGGCGAAAGAAAGCTGGGGGAAAAGGTGGTCAATCAGATCATCGATTATGTATCCGGACAAATGAATTATTTTGCTTCAATGGATGACAATAACAAACGCATTTCCGGCAGGGACATTCAGTTATGTATTTCTGTAACCAATGAACTGGTAAAGCTTACAAAAGATAACAAGGAACCGGCTTTAAACCAGAAAGTAACTGCCATGCTTGCTGATTATCAATCTAAATTCGGGGCGATGTTCCAGCAGCAGCCACAATAATTTTTACCCGATAAAAGAAGTATGGCTTGTTTTCGGCAATGCTTCTTTTATCACCTAAAAAATTAAAAGCCTGTTTGTATCTTAATCAGCTATAACCTCATCAGCAGCTATAATTTTCATTTATGTACATCCATCAGTCGGCAATAAAAGCTTTATCAATATTGATTACCTTATTGATATTGAGTTCAGCTCATCCTGTTTATGCGCAGGGTGATAACGGCAACGGCACTTACACCAATCCCATTATTTGGGCAGATTTTCCGGACAACGATGTCATCAGGGTTGGAGATACTTATTATATGGTAACCACGACCATGAATTTTTTTCCGGGTGTGCCGGTTATGCAATCCAAAGATTTGGTTAACTGGAAATATCTGAGCAATGCAGTGGAGCGTATTCCAGGGTACCCGGCGTATAACATGCAGGGCGGAACCCGCTATTCGCACGGGCAGTGGGCAAGCAGTATCCGCTACCACAACGGGCAGTTTTATATCCTTTTTGTAACGCTGGATGAAGGAGGGTTTTTGTGTACGGCTAAAAACGCGGCCGGCCCATGGAAACTGACCAAACTACCCAAAGCTTATTATGATGCAGGTTTGTTTTTTGATGATGATAACAAAATTTATGTTGTACATGGTTATTCAAAACTAAACTTAACGGAGGTTAATCCTGATTTATCGCCCAAATCAAAAGATACAATAATTTTTGAAGGCAAACAGCGCAAAGGGTTGGAAGGCAGCCACGTTTACAAAATTAATGGTTATTATTATTTGTATTGCACTTATGGCGGCGGCGATGGTTACCAGGTTGCCATGCGTTCAAAAAGTATTTATGGTCCGTACGAAGAAAAAGTGGTATTGAAAGATGACATGGGTTTCCGTAAAAAAGGGGTGCATCAGGGCGCATTGATACAAACACAGACAGGCGAATGGTGGTCGGTGTTGTTTCAGGACCGCGATGCTATCGGGCGTGTGCCCACCCTGCAACCGGTTACTTGGATTGAGGGCTGGCCGATGGTGGGCGTAAATGGTAAAGCGATAAACACCTATAAAAAGCCAAACGTAGGCAAAAGCTGGCCTGTTACTGTTTTACCAAAATCAGATGAGTTTAATCAACCCCAACTCGGTTTGCAATGGGCCTGGAACCATAACCCGAATGATAGCTTATGGTCGCTTACAGAACGAAAAGGCTATCTGCGCCTGAAAACAGGCAAGGTAGTTGATAATTTAACGCTGGCACGAAACACTTTAACTCAGCGGCCGTTTGGCCCGGCCTCAACCGGCACTGCAGAGTTTGATATCACCCATTTAAAAGAGGGCGATATAGCCGGATTAGCTATATTTCAAGATCCTTATGCCTATATCGGTATCCAACTTAAAGATGGTAAAAAACGTTTGGTAATGGTAGATAATGGCAAAGAGCTGGCTGCTGTAGAAAATATAACATACAGCAAAGTTTACTTACAAGCTAAAGTTGATGCCACTACCGATAATGCTACCTTTTTTTACAGCACTGATAATACAAACTTTAAACCGCTGGGCAGTGCATTTGCCATGAAGTTTAACTTATCTGTGTTCACGGGCAATAAGTTCTGCTTGTTTAATTATGCAACTAAAACATCAGGTGGTTATGTAGATGTAAACTGGTTCAGGATGAAACTTCAATAACGGTTAAATTTTATTATTGTCTATGCCCGTGTTAAGAGAATCAATACATTAAGAGCCTGTTTAAATTTATACAAGAAAGAATGGCAATGCTTCTTTTACCCTATAAAAATTGATGTTTGCACCGATTTAAATAAACCAAATGCCTGCCATTTTTTAGGTGATAAAAGAAGCATAGAAAATATATCGGACAAATTTCAGACAGGTTCTCATAAATGTACTATAATCAGTTAAAATCAATTATTACAAACAAAACATAGAGCCTGTTTAAATTTCTATCAGAAAGATTCATTTGCTTCTTTTATGCCTATAAATTTTGTTTTTATAATAGATACTTGTAAAAAAGAGCACTTAACATTTAAGATTTTCGGTGGTAAAAGAAGTATAGAAAAAATCTTGAACAAAATTTAAACAGGCTCTTATTATACCTCGTTTTGGTTTTACTTCGCCAAATGTATCACAGAATATAAAGCAGCAACCGATATGGCGACCCAAAGTGCCACGCCTTGTAACAAGGGCTTAAATCCAACTGATGACAATACCTTTCGGGACAGACCTGCACCGATCAGAAACAGCGTAAGCGTAAGACCTGCTTTAGCTATACCAATGATATATGGACTTAGTTTTGACACAACCGGCACGTAAGTGAAAGCCAGCATGGCCAGAATAAACAAGCCTATAAAGTAAGGTATTGTTATTTTTTTAGATTCATTTTTAAAGATAAACGTGGACATAAAAGCTACCGGGATGATCCATAAAGCCCTGGCTAATTTTACCGTAGTTGCCACTTCTAAAGCATGAGCGCCGTATTTGCTGGATGCACCAACAACAGAACTGGTATCGTGTATGGCAATGGCGCACCATAACCCGAACTGGGTTTGTGACAAGTTAAAATGATGGCCAATGACCGGGAAGATAATTAAGGCAACGGAGTTTAAAATAAACACGCAGCCCAGTGCTGCCGATATTTGTTTTTCTTCCGCTTTGATAACCGGAGAGATAGCAGCAATGGCACTACCTCCGCAAATTGCTGTTCCTGCTGAAATCAGGTAGGAAGTTTTCTTTTCGATACTTAACCATTTACCCATTAGGTAGCCAAATATTAATGTCCCGGATATTGAGGCAACCGTAAATAGTACGCCTTCTTTGCCCGCTTGCATTGCCGTATGGATATTCATGCCGAAACCCAAACCAACGACAGAAGCCTGCAATAAAAGATTTGTGGCTTTATGATTTAGATGTAAATAAGGGTGTCCGGTGAATTGTGCTACGATAAGGCCCATCAGTAAAGCAATTGCAGGGCTTACAAAAGGGGTTAAACAGAGCGTAGCACCAAGTATAAAAATAATTTTACTGGTTTTACTGCTGATATTTAGTAAAATGCCTTTTGGACTTTGAGGTGTTAGATACGCGGTACTCATCATTGATCTTTGTATTTTATGAAACAAAGATCAATGATGCCAAGGCTTTATTTTCATCACCAATATCAATAGTTCATAACTTAAAGTTATTACAGGAGAAAACAATCCGCTCAATACTAATCTTTCAGAATGAACTAATTTACAAAGATTAGGCGTTACTTGTAAATAGTTGACTCAGCATCCACTTCTTTTGAAATGTTACATAGATAAATTCCTGGTAAGTATTAAAAGGTGTAATATGTTCCTTAACGAGACTGCCTACCTTTCGGAAATAATTGCCGAACAATACAGAAAGGCTGTTTAAAGAATATTGCTGGACAGGTAAACTACTGCACTTTTGGGGACCATTCTTGCTAAATGTTACTAAAACAAGGAAACTATTTGGCTGAAAATATCGGTGAACTATATTTGCATAAGTATTCTGTTCAGATTCATTTGTTAAAAAGTGAAAGGCAGCGCAATCATGCCATAAGTCATACTTAATTTTAGTTGATAAAAGAAGCATATCGTTAATAATCCAATTTACTTTAGCTGCATTATCGCCCAGACGGATTTTGGCGCGTTCGATGGATTTTGAAGAAATATCCAGAATGGTTAAATTAGTATAACCCAAGTAAAGCGTCAACCAGCAAACTATCTCCTCCGCCTATATCAATTATTGCAGCTTGTTTTGATAAATGAAGTCCTTCAATAATATCGTTAGCGGCAATGGTGCGAAAACCCGAATTAACCTCTGACATTATACCAACATCCTCATTTTAGTTACGAAATTCCTCAATTAGGTTATATCTGCTTTTTAACAGTTGTCCACCTTTGTAACAACAAAAAACAGAAATATGAATATTGTACTTACAGGTTCTTTAGGGAACATTGGAAAACCGCTCACACAGGAGTTGGTGCAAAAAGGACATTCGGTTACCGTTATCAGCAGTAATCCTGAAAAGCAAAAAGACATTGAAGCATTGAGTGCTAAAGCAGCAATTGGCACCATGCAAGATGTTGCTTTTTTATCGGCAACTTTCAACGGGGCAGATATTGTTTACCTGATGGAAGCGTGGGAAGGGATAGGGAATATGTTTGACAAAGATGTTGACTTTGTTGCTGAGTTTAACAAGATCGGCAACATTTACAAACAAGCTATTGAACAGTCCGGGGTAAAGCGCATTGTGCATTTAAGCAGCATTGGCGCCCATACAGACAAAGTTAATGGCAGTCTCCTTGTTCATCATAACGTAGAAGACATCCTTAAACAGCTGCCTGATGAGGTTGCCATTAAGTTTGTGCGCCCGGTTGGCTTTTATACCAATCTATTCAGATATATGGAAAGCATAAAAACAAGTGATGCTATTGTACAAGCCTATGGAGGCGATCAAAAAGAACCCTGGGTTTCTCCTCTGGATATTGCGGCAGCCATTGCTGAAGAAATGGAAAAGCCTTTTGAAGGCAGAACAGTTCGTTACATCGCTAGCGATGAAGTATCTCCGAATGAACTGGCTAAAATTTTAGGTGAGGCAATCGGAAAACCGGATTTGAAATGGTTGGTAATTCCTGAGGAGCAACTATTGAACGGTATGTTAGCAACAGGAATGAACGAGTGGATTGCCAATGGATTTGTTGAAATGCAGAGGAGCCAGGGCAATGGTGTGTTGTACGAAGACTATTATCGCAACCAGCCAACATTAGGCAAAGTGAAACTGGTGGATTTTGCCAAAGACTTTGCACAGGTTTATAATCAATAAATTAAACATAAAACTAAAAAAATGAAAAAAGTACCAGTTACAGGCTCTGCGCCAAATCCTATTGTCTCTTTCAGTCCGGTAGTGCTGTCAGTTCCGGGCCGCCAGGTGGATCTGCAATTAAAAGTTTCAGCGCCTGCCACGGGGAGCGACCTCCCCATCATCCTCTTCTCACATGGTCATGGGCAATCGACCTTTCTGTCATCGCTGCGTGGTTATGGCCCGCTCGTCGACTTCTACGCCGCTCAGGGCTTCGTCGTGATTCAACCCACCCACCAGGATTCCAAAGCGTTAGGCCTCGATCCGAACGGTCCGGAGGGAGCCTTGTTCTGGCGGTCCCGAGCCGAGGACATGCACTTTATCCTCAATCACCTCGACCAGATTGAGGCTACAGTTCCGGGCCTCAGCGGGCGATTGGACCGGAGCAGGATTGCCGCCGTCGGGCATTCAATGGGCGGGCATACGGCCGCCATGCTTGCGGGTATGCGTGTCACTGATCCCAAAGACGGAAAAGAAGTGAATCTCGCCGAACCCCGGATCAAAGTGAGCGTGTTGATGGGTGCTCCCGGTAAGGGTGAAGATGCCGCAGCGTTCATTTCCGAGCACTATCCGGTGTTGCGAAACAGCAATTTCGCTGAGATGACGATGCCCGCCCTGGTGGTTAACGGCGATAAAGACAAAAACGCCAATTTCTCTGATCGTACGGACTGGCGTGCTGATGCGTACTTCCTAAGTCCCGGCCCCAAGTGCCTGCTGACCATATTTGGCGGCGAGCATATCCTCGGCGGTATCTCCGGGTACGATGCGGCTGAAACGACCGACGAAAGCCCAGAACGGGTGGCTGTTGTGCAGCAGCTTACTCTGGCCTACCTGCGCACCGCACTCTACCCTGAAGATTCCAGCTGGGAGGATGCGAAAAAGGCATTGAAAGAGGATGCCAATCCAAAGGCCCGGATTGAGTGCAAGTAAAACTGAGAATCGCAACTATAAGAGCCTGTTTAAAATTTGTTTGATCTATTTTATATACTTCTTTTATCACCTAAAAAATGGTAAGCTTTGATTCTTAATTGATTAAATTGATGCGAACACCAATTTTTATAAGGTAAAAGAAGCATTGGCAGTTTTTATTGTATAAATTTAAACAGGCTCTAATTTAAAAACCAAAAAAAATGAAAAAAGTATTCATTACAGGAGCCAATAAAAGTATTGGTTTTGAAACCGCGCGACAACTTTTGCAAAAGGGATATTATGTTTATCTCGGCAGCCGTGATTTAAAGAATGGCCAGGAAGCCGTAGAAAAACTAAAGGCCGAAGGCTTGAACGATGTGGAAGCGGTACAAATTGATGTAAGCAATGACGAATCAGTGAAAGCTGCCCGTACCGAAGTTGGTAAAAAAACCGAAGTGCTGGATGTAATAATTAATAATGCCGGCATCACCGGTGGTATGCCGCAATCAGCACTTGAAGCAAGTATTGACCAGTTCAAAAAGGTGTTTGACACCAATCTTTACGGCGTAGTAAGGGTTACGCAAGCATTTATAGATTTATTGAAAAAATCGCCAGAGCCTCGCATTGTAAATGTAAGCTCGAGCCAGGGTTCGCTTACCTTAGCCAGCGATCCAACCAATAAATATTATAACCATAAAGGAGCCGTGTATCAACCTTCCAAAACGGCACTGAATATGTACACCATTATCCTGGCTTATGAACTAAAGGATACACCGGTTAAAGTAAATATGGTTGATCCCGGCTTTATCAAAACCGATTTTAATAATCACAGGGGAACCGGTACTGTTGAAGAGGCTGGCGCACGTATCGTTAAATATGCGATAATTGATTCTGACGGCCCGACAGGAAAGTTTTTTAGTGAAGAAAGCAACCCGGAAACCGGAGAAATCCCTTGGTAAAAGTTTTAATTTAAGAGCCTGTTTAAAGTTAGTTTAATATTTTTTCTATGCTTCTTTTATCACCTAAAAAATGGCAAGCAATTTTTTGATTTATTTAAATTGATGCAACACCAATTTTTACCTGGTAAAAGAAGCATTAACATTTTTCTTGTATAAATTTAAACAGGCTCTAACTTTGCAAGATGAAAAAAGAAGAGCATTCACCTCGAAAATTTGATTCTTTAACCGACTTTCACCGGGTGTTCGGCCTGCCAAAGCCCTTGCACCCGATGATCAGTTTTATAGATATCAAAAATGTAAAAATCATGAGCGATGAATTGTTCAATTCATTTATGCTGGATTTTTATAAAATTTCGTATAAAACAAATCTTTGCGGTAAAGCTAAATACGGACAAAATTATTATGATTTTGGTGAAGGTGGCTTAGTTTTTACCGCACCAAATCAAATATTTGAAACTCCGGCTGACGATAATGGGAGTTCTGGCTACATGTTGCTCATACATCCCGATTTTTTATTGTCTTACACATTATCAAAAAAAATAAAACAATACGGTTTCTTTTCTTATGCTGCCAATGAAGCATTGCATTTATCAGATAAAGAAAAGACAACCATTCTATCAATTTTTAGAATCATTGAGGATGAATTAAATAATAGAATAGACGATTTTAGCCAGGATGTAATTATTTCGCAGGTTGAATTGGTGTTGAATTATAGTAATCGTTTTTACAAGCGTCAATTCATTACACGAAAAGCAGTAAACAGCAACTTGTTGCAAAAGCTGGAAGGTCTTTTAGACGATTATTTCAATAACGAAAAATCATTAGCGCAAGGGATTCCAACTGTTCAATATCTTTCGGAACATTTAAATATATCAGCAAGTTATTTAAGTGATATGTTGCGCTCTTTTACAGGACAAAATGCACAGCAACACATACATAATAAGCTCGTTGAAAAAGCGAAAGAAAAATTATCTACTTCTACTTTATCAGTTTCAGAAATCGCTTATCAATTGGGCTTTGAACATCCACAGTCTTTTAGTCGTTTGTTTAAAACAAAAACTAACCTTTCTCCATTAGAGTTCAGACAAACTTTTAACTAATGAACAGCAGACGGACAAAACCACTACCGCTAACAAGAGGTTTGGCGTTATTGGGGCAGGACGTTGTAACTTTGGCTGTAGTTCCGTTATCAGCTTCAGTTTCAGCTCGACGTTCAATTTTCAACTTTAGTTCTTAACTTCAACTTTAAAAAAAATTGGGCTTCAGTTGTGGGCGGACGTTTTTCAAATCTCCCAACAACGTCAAGCCCTGTTCGATAAACGAAGCACTGGTGTACCTTTTTTGTTCAGCTCTACATCAAAAGGGAAATATTTAGGCACAAAAAGTTGGTCTTCCAATAATTCTTTAACAAATTGTTCTTCACTTAAATTTGATAAAGACCAATTGCCTAATTTTTCTGCTCCGATTGTGCTTGAGTTTGCTTTGCTTAAAGCTTTTCCGCATAAAGAGCCAGCCCCGTCTTTGATAACTTCTTTTTCGGGCGGCTGACTGTTCATAACGGCAATTGAATCAGGTGATTTAATATCTCAAAGATATCCCAGGTTAACTGTGCATTTAGATTATATATGGTTGATCTATCATAACCAGAAATTATCAAAATCTAACATTGCAGTACTTAGCAATATAGAATATGCGTAGAAAATAGTTTCTTAAGGGGACTGTTAAAAATATAGTAGGAATTCTGATTTTAGTTATCAGAAAGGGAATAAAAAAAACATACAAGGTTATCGAACTTGTATGTTTTTCTATATATGTCTAATCCATTTCCAGCAGCAAACCACGTCAATAAATTAATTAACTTATTCTGATTTACTACCAGTTATACGGATTGAACGAGAGATTTAGGAATCACGATTTTAATGCTCCGGCAGGTTCTGCAAACGTGCTCCACTGTGCTACACCTTTAGGTTCAGCACTTTTTACTTCAGTGCTTTTCAATTTGCTCATCTGCTTGTTCACTTTTTCTGTTTCTGCTAATTCCTTGGTCATCGGATCAGTATTCACAGTTAGTCCTTCCGTTTCTTTAACATTAGCTACCGGATCGGCAATATACTCCCAATTTTTACCCATGCCTGGCATCTCACCTTCGTTCCATGGTCCGCGTACGCTGTTTGCAGGAGATGTGTTGTAATATTGCTGTGTGAACCTTGGATCTCCCTGCAACACGCCCGGAGGAAAGTTGTTGGAAATGCTGTCCAAGGCTGCCTCAAACATTTTATAATGGGCAACTTCACGGGTCATCAGGAATGAAAGTGTTTCCTGGATATAAGGGTCATCTGTAAACTTCATCAAGTGCTCGTAAACAATCTTAGCACGGGATTCTGAAGCCAGGTTACTGCGCAAATCGACGGTCAAATCGCCATTGGAATGTATATAAGAAGCGCACCATGGAATACCTTGACTGTTTCTTGGCGTTACACCACCACCAGTAATAATAGCAAATTGCGGATTAGCGGTGATAGCCTGGTGAACAATACTTTCTTTGGCTGCTTTTCCGTTCATCACCTGCATGATCTCAGAATTATCAGCGGCGTCTTTCAACTCGCCATTTACTCCTTTTAATAACATTTGTATGGTTGCGCCCACAATTTCAAGGTGACTGAATTCTTCTGTAGCGATATCCATAAGCATATCGTATTTGTCCGGATGCGGTACTTTAGCACCAAATGCTTGGGTAAAATATTGCATGGCTGCTGCCAATTCTCCATTTTCTCCTCCAAATTGCTCTAATAATAAATTAGCAAAAAAAGGGTCAGGGCGGGATACCCGTGCATTAAACTGTAAGTCTTTAACGTGATGGAACATGTGTTTTTGATTTAATAGAAGTTAATATTTATGCAACAGCTTTTTACCTTTAATTGTTCTGTTAACAGGTTTAGATAATATGAAGTTATTAAAGAATAAGGTGACATAATTGAGTTAACAAAGGAAATTGTTAAGACCCTGTTTTGGGCACAGAAGGACACAAATTGGCGATCAGCACTTCAAAATCAACTTTAAACAGGATAATTTCTATATTGTAGCAGCTAACCGGTTTAGCTTCCGTTAAACTGAAGGATTATGATCTGGCGGTCAGCGATATTTTTGGTGGGAACGTTTTTTTACCGGTCCTTTTCCTGATTGCTGCTTTATCATCAGGGAAAGCCGTATTGCCCATGGCGCAAAAATCAGATATTTATTTGACCGGGCTTGCTATGCTCCTACCACGATCTATATATACGGACTCATCTTTCGTCCACAAAAGCAGGTTTTGCGTATGGGAATAGATTCCATGCTGGTATTGATTACATATATTATAGGGATTGCAGGATTGTTTTTTATCAGTTAAAGGAATTCAAGTTGAATCAGCAAATATATTAAGCCCATAGGTTAGGCAACAGGTACCATAACAGCAACACACTAATTAAAATGATGGCAATAGTGAGTAATAAAGAAAGCAGTGAGGACGGGTAATATGCTTTGTTTAGCAACTGTTTTTCTGTGTACCGGTAACGCAGATAACTTAATAATGCGAGTAATGCTCCTATAGCAACTAAAGCAATGCCAATTGATGCTGAAAAGCCTTTTCCCGGAAGGATCACTCTGCCTGATAGAACAACCGACAACTGTTTGATGAAAAGGGAAAACTTAACTACTACAAAACCAAAACCCATCAAAGCAATACTGGTACGGATCCAGGCTAAAAAAGTACGTTCATTTGCTAAATGATCGCTTGGGTTGATGGCAGGTTTATTAGCGTCAGGATTTGAATTGAGCTTTGTCATAGGTATAGTTAGAATTGAGTATCATCTTATTTGTTCACCCTACCTGTCAACATGAGAAACATTTCTGTATATACCAGTAATCAAAAACACGACGACTGTTTTTTTTAGTGGATTTTCATACTGATATTAAGAGCCTGTTTAAATTAATACAAGATCCTTCGGTATGCTCAGAATTGATAATCATGCTTCTTTTACCCTATAAAATTTGGTGTTTGCATCAATTTAAATAAACCAAAAACTAAATACTTGCCAGTTTTTTAGGTGATAAAAGAAGCATAGGAATCTTATCAAGCAAATTTTAAACAGTCCTTAAAGTTACTTCTTTTAAATTTTAAGCTTACTTTCATTAGATAAAATTACTGTTGTAACCAAATGGTTTGTGTGAAAGCACCATTGGTGGCCATGTCCCAAACTTCCAGCCGTACCCATGTGCGCCCTTTCAAATTAATATTAGAGGTTACGTTTTTATTGCCAAATGCGTAAGTGTCATTTAAATTGATTCTGTCACGGTATATCTTTTTTCCGTCTCCCGATACAACCTCGGCAAAATTTAACGGGAATGTCCAGTTGATTTGAAATTGTACTTTAGCATTACCATCTGCCCCTAATTGGGAAGTTTCGCCAGAGCTTTTGCTGTTAACCGTAAACTCAGGGATCAAGACTTCACCTGTAGTGGAGAAAAATTTGCCCTGCCCCATTACATCTAAAACCGGCTGCCAGCCATTTTTAAATTCGGGCAGTTTATCCATTTTCAAATAATTCACATTCAAATGGGCATACATTTCATTTTCGGGTTCGATAGAAAATATATCACATTCCGAGATCACATGTTTTTTCAGTCCCCAATTGTTCATGTCGTCCATCAGGTTTAAAACCCGCTTGCTTAAAGTTGGTAACGACAGATCTGCCGGGATGGCTTTCCATGCGGCACCCATAAATGTGTTTGAAGTATAGAACTTTTCATTTTTATAAGCATCCGGAAAACCGGTCGAGGCTTTGGTGCGCGCGTGGGCTGTCCAGGCCAGGCCGTGCTCTGTTTCCAGCAATTTCAGCATATCATCTTTATCGCCCACGTGGTAAACTTTGCCATAGGCTGAACTTTCACTTTCAAAAGGCACACCATTCTTTCTTGACATTATCCAATAAACCGGTTTCGGGAATAAGGCCAGCCAGTGGCCGCCGTAAAAATTATTAGCTTCTTCGCCAGGCAGCAACAGGAAATCAGTGTCTGATAACCGGTTGCACTGTTTAAATAACGCATGAAGTTCATTTAACCGGGCATCATCCGGGCCCGTGGGATGGCCCATGCCATGAAACTCGGCCAGATGTACAATATTAACGCCGGTAGTTTTAAAAACCTTTACAAAGCTCGGAACATCGGGTATGGGCTTGCCTGCCAGCACCACCCTTGAAATAAATTCGTTATGAAAATGGCTTTCCATGGTTTTGTAACCAGGCAATGGCTTATACACATCGCCGTGGGTAAATTTCTTTACTTCCTCAAGGGCCAGGGCCGGCTTCCCGGTAGTCAGCAGGCAAAAAAAGTTGAGGCGCTGCTGTGTTTTTGGGGGGGCGTTGAACCATGGAACAAAGCGTTTATCGCCTTCCAATTCCTGCCTGATGCCCATACCAAAACCAGGTATCATGTTTCGGTAATTACTGCCACACCAGGTAAACTTGAGGTTAAAGGCTTCATCCAACGGATAAAAATATTGATGCGGCGCCGGAAAAAGCGCTAAGCTGCCGCCTTTACCTTCACCGATAACTGTACGATATTTTACTTCCAGGTTTCTACCGGAATCGGTTTGATTGGCAGTAATTGATTGGAGTTGATTTTGCACATCAGACCAAGCTATATGACTGAAGGGTTGATTTTTACTGACCAGGCCACCATCATACAAAATGGCAGTAGAATCTACTTTGGTTGACATTACAGAAGCTACATTGAAAAGCGGGCTGCCATTGTATACAATAATTTCTAACGCGCCTTTAAAAGTGGAAGACTGCATTTCGCCTATCCTGATGGTAGTATGGGCACCTGTTGTGGTTACGCTTGCCTTGCGTTTATCAAAACTTACCGTGTAGGAATGGTGCGGCTTTGTGGGCACTTTATCAAAGAAAACATCCCAGCCGCCGCTGCTTGGGCTTAAAGTACGTTTACCAATGGTTAAGATAAAAGCCGGGTCAAGGTTAGCGGCAATCTCGCCAACAGCAGATCCGTTGATGAGCCTGATACTTTTAAACAGCGGATTCTTACTATTTAAGTCCAACAGCAACTGCCCTTCCCCAGCTTTGCCGGCAGGCCAGCTTACATTCATTAGTTGTCCGTTTACCTTTACTTTCGCAGGGCCGCTTTTATCTAAGCCTGAAAGATCAACCGGCGTTTGCGCTTTTGATATGGATACTGAAAAGAAAACCAGGGCAAATAGATACTTTTTCATGGCTTAAGGTTTGTGTTTTGACAATAATTGATAACGTTGCATAGCTTCAATAAAATAATAGTCGGCATAGGTCAGCGGTACGTCTATTTCGGTGCCGGCAGGCTTGTGGCCTACACTATGCTTTAAAAGGAACCCGCCGTTAGTTCCAATTGCTGCTTTATACTGCGGGCCCGACAGGTTCTTGATAATAGTTGCAGCAGTTGAATAATATTGTTGTTTAAGCCGGCCATTTATATAAGTACCCAGTTCCAATAAACCTGATGCCATTACGGCTGCCGCAGATGCATCGCGCGGTGCGTTTGGTATGCCGGGTGCGTTAAAATCCCAGTAAGGAATCTTGTCAGCAGGCATATGGGGATTTGTCAGAATAAAATGAGCGATGTGTTTGGCTTGTTCCAGGTATTTAACGTCCCGGGTTTCACGATACATTAGCGTATAACCATACAACCCCCATGCTTGTCCGCGTGCCCAGGCTGATTCATCAGCAGCGCCCTGAGCTGTTTTGCGTTCTTTTACAGCACCAGTTTGCGCGTTGTAATTAACCACGTGATAAGAACTATAGTCGGGCCTGAAATGGTTCTTCATGGTCGTGTTGGCATGTGTAACGGCTATTTTGTAGTAGGTAGAATCGCCTGTAGCTTTCGTGGCAAAAAAAAGTAGTTCGAGGTTCATCATGTTATCAATAATAACAATATAATCTGATGAATCTTTAGAACCCCAAGATTTGATACATCCTACTTTGGGATCAAAACGGGTGATTAAAGATTTAGCGCTATTGATCAATATATTTTTGTACCCGTTGCTATGATCTATCTGGTAAGCATTGCCAAAACTGCAATACATCATAAAACCAAGGTCATGAGTTGTTTTATTATGTTGCTCTTTAGATAAAGACCCTAACTTTTTTAAAGCTTCATCATATAGTTCTTTATCGTTGGCCTCCTTATAAATATTGATTAAGGTACCCGGATAAAACCCGCTACACCACCAGGCTGAACCACTGGTAACCAACGTCTTTTTATCGGCATTATATGACCTCGGAAACTGATCAGCAGGCAAGCCCTTCATCATCACATGGTATTGCGCATTGGCATCCTTAAAATTTTGATCAATTGTTTTTTTCAGACTTTGATCAGGTTGTTTAGGGATTTGCGCCTGTAAGTCCTTCACTATTGTTAAAGTGATAAATGATAATATAAACAGAGGTTTGTATAGGAAAATAAACATTTTAGTGAATTCTAAGAACCTGTTTAAATTTGTATGGAATAATTTATATGCTTCTTTTATCAATATAAATTTTGTGTTCAATCTCTATACATCGATACAAAAAGCACTGAAAGTTTTATGTTTTTTAGGTGATAAAAGAAGCATATTAAAATATATTGAACAAAATTTAAACTGGCCGGTCCATGTAATTGATGGTGGTTGCAAAAAGAAGCAGCGCAACGATTACCCATCTGTATTTACCCACCTTTATGTCTTTTTTATGTTGGTTTACAAGGTTTTACTAATTCATATGCTTCTTTTACGGTGGTAAAAAGACCGTCATACAGCTTACCTTCCAGCACTTTTTGCTGATGGGTTTGCTGCCTGAACCAACCGCACCCACGCCAGTTTTAAACCAGCCGCTGATATTTTACAGGGTGGGCCCTATCTTTGTTTTAGGAACAACAGTATTATCTTAAATCGCCAATGGCAACCGGATCCATATCGCTGTAAACTAAATTCTCACCGGCCATTCCCCAGATAAAACCATAACTGGCCGTGCCGCAACCGGAATGGATTGACCAGGGCGGAGAAATAACAGCTTCGTGATTGGCAACCAGTAAATGGCGGGTTTCCTGCGGTTCCCCCATTAAATGAACTATACGTTGTTCTTCGGGCACGTCAAAATAAAAGTAAGCTTCCATGCGGCGTGTATGTGTATGTGCAGGCATCGTGTTCCAAACGCTTCCGGTGCTTAAAATGGTCAATCCCATTACCAGTTGGCAACTTTTTAGGCCATCTAAATGAATGTAACGGTAAATCGTGCGTTCGTTTGCTGTTTCTACCGCTCCCATCGTTCCTGGCGAAGCTTCATCCTTGGTCATTTTTACGGAAGGATAAGTTTGATGCGCCGGTGCAGAAAGCAGGTAAAAAACAGATGGTCCTGCTAAGCTATTGCTTTTAAAAACAACATTTTTGGTGCCTTTTCCAAGGTAAACACAAGATAGTTTTTCCAGGTCGAAAGTTACACCATCTGCTTCTACCTGTCCGGCACCGCCAACATTGATGATACCAATTTCGCGTCTTTCCAGAAAATATCCTGCCAGAAGTTCCGGGTGGTTTTCCAGTTTAAGCGGTTTCGTTACCGGTTTTGCCCCGCCTATAACCATGCGGTCGTAATGCGAGTAAACTAATTTTACTTCATCATTAACCATTAGGTTTTGTGCCAGAAAATTTGTGCGCAATTCCTGGGTATTCATTTCGCTGGCCTCTTTCGGACTATTTTGAAATCTTATTTCCATTTTGATACTTTTTTTATCGGTAAAAAATCAGCGGCCCATCCAGCCGCCGTCAACAGTTAAAATTGTTCCGTGTACATAATCCGCAGCAGCAGAAGCAAGGAATACTGCCGGCCCTTTAAAATCATCCGATTCCCCCCAACGTGCCGCAGGAATACGAGATAAGATCGACGCGCTTCGTTCCGGGTCATTTCGTAATGCTTCGGTATTGTCGGTAGCGATATAACCAGGCGCAATGCCGTTTACATTGACACCTTTTGATGCCCATTCGTTGGACAATGCTTTGATTAAACTGCCTAAAGCCGCTTTGCTTGCTGCATATCCCGGAACGGTAATGCCACCTTGAAATGTAAGCAAAGAACAGGTGAAAATGATTTTTCCTGAACCCTGTCCCAACATTCTTTTGCCAACTTCCCTCGCTAAAATAAAAGGCGCGTCCAGGTTTACGGCCATTACTTTGTCCCACATTTCATCAGGATGCTCGGCAGCGGGCCTGCGCAAAATCATTCCGGCGTTGTTGATCAGAATGTCGATTTTAGGATTTTCGCTAAATAGTTTTTCCAAAAATCCATAAAGTTTTTCCCGGTCAGAAAAATCAGTCTGATAAGCTTTAAACTTCCGGCCTAATGCTGTAATTTCTTTTTCTACTTCACTGCCTTCCAATTCCAGCGAAGCAGAAACGCCGATCACATCTGCACCGGCTTCTGCCATGGCAACTGCCATTGCTTTACCAATGCCGCGGTTGCAGCCCGTTGCCAGAACAACTTTTCCGGTCAGATCAAATAAATAATTGTCCATTTTCAGGTTGATTGGTTTTTCAAATTTTATAATGAATTAGTTAAACGGGTTGAAACCCATTTTTACAAGATGTGCCGAGCCTATGGCCCTTCAAAAAACTGTTCACCCAAAAAAATCTGCCTTCCGGTTTAACTCTGCCCAACATAAGTTTAAACAATTTCAATTCCTAAATAAATATCACAAGTTCTATCAGTAGTTGTTTTTTACCTATACCTATCGATAAAAGCATTATTGGTTTCACAAAAATGTTTTAATGCTCAGGGCCTGTTTAAATTTTATTTCAAATATTTTCAATGCTTCTTTTACCATATAAAAACCATTAAACCCTTGTGTTTTTTGTACCGGATTTATAGGCCTAAAAGAAGCGCTATAATTTTTTATGATAGAAATTTAAACAAGCCCTTAGTTTATCCACAAACTAAGCACTTCTTAAACCTGATTATTTTCTACTTAAGCAACCATTAGCTTACCGGTGGTTTTACAGCCTGCCGGGCTACAAGTTGCCAGCCTTTTACATCAAATTTTATCCAAACCAGCAAAATGTTAAGTTTTACATTGCCCGCTTTACCGTTGTCATTAGTTGTTGCTGTAAGTACATGGCGTACAATAGCAGTATTACCAATTATTTGCACTGTTTGATCAGCAAGGTTAATTGTTACAAAATCAGAGGAGCCATTGGTTAGCGCATGGATAAACTCCTGCTTATTTTGTACCATACCGCCAGAATGTCCATAACTGAGCTGGGCAGAAGTTAAAGAAGATAGTTTAGCGCTGTCGGCATCAACCATAGCTTTACGCAATGTTTCAACTGCCGCTTCTATTGACAGCATACTACTTTTCCCTCCTCCCTGGGCATCAACCTTTTGGGTTTGTAACCCGGTCAGGAACATTAATACAATTATGATTTTATCTAATATTTTACTTTTCATGTTATTTAATGGTCAATGATTGTGTGATACTTCATAAAGCATTCGGCCGGTATTGGTATTTACCGCTTTACTTCCCTTTCAATTTATTAGGCTTACTTCAGAAGGTAATATTCAGATCCTCAGCAAGAAGGCATTTTACAATGCTTCTTTTATCAGCCATTTTACCAGGTCATTTGCTGCCTTGTCGTTTTCAAACCCTGCCGGTAAACGTCCGTTCATGTATTCATTGTATAGCCAGGGGTCGCCTACTGCAACAACAACGCCTTTACCATATTTTGCTTTCGCAATAATCACGGCATCATCGGAACGCAGAAGTGCCGTTGCCGGTTTTTTAATGCTGATCGAGCAGGCGTCTTTCATGAAAACTTTGGTGGAAGTTTTAAAAACAGGATTGTTTTTGATCAGAACGGCGCCATCCTCAAAATGCTGGTCGTTGGTTACATGGTTGATCATTTCACCATTAAAATGAATACCAAACCTGCCGGCCAATTCATTAAAATGCGGCAATTCTACATTTGCACTGTCGTTGGCAAAAAGCAAAAGCACACCGCCGGCCTTAACCCATTTTGCAATCACAACAACATCAGCAGGACTGATATATTCAGGTTCCGGGCTTTCCTTTTTGGTATCAGGATCAACGATAATGTATATAGCCGTTTTGTTGAGGTTTGCCGAAGTTGGTTTTTCGTAAAGCGTTTGAAGCCATGCACCTTCACGTTTAAAAATATCCCCCAGTATTGAAAACCCGTTATTGTCCGTTTCTTCCCATTTATAGTGAAACGATTCGAGCTGTCCGGCCGGATTTTTCTGATGTTCGTTGTTAAAATATGAATCCAACATAACCAATTTTGATTGTGCAGAAACACAAACAGCAGAAACAGAAAGCGTTAAACCAATCAATAACCTTTTCATTTTTTATAATTTATTTTACTCTTGATTTGAGTTCGGTCAAGGGCTTGTTTGAATTTATATCGAAAAGAATACTTGCTTCTTTTATCACTAAAAAACTATCGTAAGGATGATGATTTTTACCTGGTAAAAGAAGCATATAAAATGTTTGAATAAAACTTAAACAGAGCATGAGAGTAAGAAAATAAATTTTGTCAGAACCTGTTTAAATTTAGATCAGAAAACTTATAATGCTTCTTTTATGCCTGTAAATTTTGTGACTATAATTTATAATGATAGAAAAAGCATGGAAATTTGAAGATTTTTAGGTGCTAAAAGAAGCATTGAAAATAAATTAAACAGGCCCTTAATGTTTTTACATGGTAAAAGAAGCATTGAAAATAAGGGCCTAACATTTTTAAACCATTTATCCATTCGTGCTAATGTCATTTTCATTTGCGTAATTTCTTTTTCCTGGGCATCAATGATACTTTGTGCAAGCTTTTTCACTTCCGGGTCTTTTAAGTGGGCATTTTTGCTGACCATTATAGCAATGGAATGATGGGGGATCATGCCTTTCATATATTGTACATCCCCAATAGCGGTTTGTGTCCTTACGCCTATTAGGGCGAGGATAAACACGGCAACAGCAGCGATCGCAATTATCGAATTAAGCTTTCTATCCTGGTACATCGTCCGCATCATGCCAAACATCAGCAGGGCCATTGCCGAGACCATTAACAGTGTCATATAAAACCTGGTCATATTAAATATAGAAATGGTCAAACCGGTCCACGTTCAGGTACATAATCGCGTACATGACGAAGAATGAAATAACGAGCATTAATACAAACTTCTTATAACTGCTTTTTTCCATTTTTTTATTTAAATTATTAGTATTTCATTTACCCTGTTGTAAAAGCTGTTTGTTTTGCTACCGAACCAAAGCAAGTAGATCTGCTATAGAAGTTCCCCGCAGGCCTCAGCGGGAAGAACCTGTAAATTATTTCATGCTCTTTTTTCCGGAAAAGAAATAAACGACCGATAGGGGAATAAAAAATAGGTTTAACCAGGTGGCATAATTCCACTCAAATTTCCAGTGCTGCATCTGCATATCCTTGTGAGGAGACTTGGGGATCCAATGCAGGGCTTCAAAGGAATAGTCGAGCAACAAGGAGGTTATAAAAATACTCAAAACTAATATCCCTAATAAAAACCACATGGTTTTGTAGCCAAAATAACGGCGGTAAACCATAAGCATGGGTATAGTTACCAGATCGGAAAGAATAAAAGCAATAACGCCACCGAAGGAAATCCCTCCCTGCCATAATACATTAGCCAGTACAATATTACCAACAGAACATACAAAGGCAAAGATGGCAATGAGTATCCCGATAATGGCATTCCAGGCCAAAACCAGAAAATGCGGCAGGGCAGGATTTCCCGTAAGAAATAAGCCTTTCCATAGTGCCGACGGTACAAGCACCATCAGCACGGCAGACAAAGCGATACCAATAAGAATATCTTTCCCTACCATGGTAACATCCATATAAAAATGTCCGCTAGCCTGTTTCAATTTCTCTTGAAAAGATGGTTGCCCTTGCATTTCGTTGTGCCCATGATGATCCATATCTTCATGGTGTTCAGCATGCTGGCTCACGTCCAGGTTTCCGCTGCCGTGGTGCGCATGCCCATCTTCACCCGTGCTTCCACTTGCTTTAACCTTTTCCTGTGCTTCTTTAGTTACAGATTTAGGAAAGAACCAGATAATGAGCAAAGCGGAAAGGACAATAAATATCAGCCCGCCAATTACTTCCCCGCCAAAAAATGCCCAGCCCAGCAGTGTGACTATCACAATAAATATCTCAAAAACTAAGTTGGTGCTGGATACCATGAAGGCAACGGCGTTAGACCAGGTAGCACCTTTCATAACCAGCGTCCGTGCCATTGAAGCTGCCGCATACGAGCAGGAGGAAGATATGGCACCGAAAAAAGTAGATAAGCCCATCGCTCCTACCGTGTTCTTACCTAAACGGGCAGAAATAGTTTCTGTAGGTATAAAAGCCCTTATCAGCGACGAAAGGATAAAGCCAAAAAGCAATCCCCAGGCAATTTCCCACATCATCCTAAGAAACTCTAAAAATATTTGTGTAACTACATGCATAAGTCAGAATTTAGTTAACAATGCCTTTTAAAACAAGGAAAAGCCTGATCGCTCAGGCTTTTCCTTGTTGGTGCCGCTTATATTTTCTCGGCCTTATATCCCTTTTGCTTTAAAGTACTTACAATTTGTTCAGGAGAAAGACCGTCTTTAGCCTGAATGGTAAGCACTTTATTAGGGTTGGCAGTATCTACTCTCCAGTTTTCAACTCCCTGCAAATTATTTAATGAAGGTGTAACGGCAGCGATACAACCGCCGCAGTTAATATTGGTTTTGAATTTTAAAGTTTCCATAATTATCCAATTAAAGCTCTATAAGTTAATCTATTCTTGCATGGCAGGAGGTAAAGCAGAACTGACAGGTTTTGATTTGCTGCACCCCGTGCCCTTAATTAATATTACAAAGCTATTGGCAATAACCTGCTTTTACTTTACATTATTACAGAAAAGATTTATATAATCTTGCGATGGTTTACCTTGAGAAAAAAGGAAGCTTTCCTCTAACATTATCCCACTCCGTTTAAATTTCGTTGAATTAATTTCTATACTTCGTTTATGGCACAAAATATTGTTTTTCATTCTTGTTCAATTTATAGATGGATTTACAAGCATAAAAGAAGCCAATGGAGCCCGGCCCTATTACTAAGAAATAGTTATTCGCGATAACGAATAATCTACTTAGAATTTGGCCTCCAATTTGGATTATCCTTTAAAGGCTTGTGCAATCAGCCCTTCCCCGGCTACGCTTGGGTGAACCCCGTCGATTGTCCAGTAAGAGCCAGGGGCACTTTCCTGAGCTTTATCAAAAATGGTTTGAAGCGGAATAAATACAGCATTGAATCCTAGAGCTATTTCTTTTGCTGCCCTTTGGTAATCATTAAATGCCGGATACCATTTTTCATCTACTGCTTTTACCCCTTTAACGGCATAGGGTTCCATGATGATCAGTTTTACTTTTGGCAAGGCTTTTTTTGTTCGTTCCAGCAATTTCCGGTAGTCAGTACGGTAAGTTTCAATTGTGCCTTTATAGCCAGAAGTGAGTGTGTGCCAGAAATCATTAACACCAATAAGAATACTGAGAACGTTTGGCTTAATTTCTAAACAGTCCCTGTCCCAGCGGTCGGCTAACTGAAATACTTTTTCTGCACTGATGCCTTTGTTATAAACCTGTAACTGAAGTGCCGGATGGCGCGAGAGTAGTTGGGCACTGGTTACCAAGGCATAACCGGAACCTAAAGCACCGGAAGTGTTCGGATCACTTTTACTTTTGTCCCTTCCCCAGTCCGTAATAGAATCTCCCTGGAAAAGGATAACATCATTTTTGGACAGCGTAACCTGAATTGCCTTTTCTCCGGCAAAAGCGGTGGAAACAATTTCGGGGATACCTAAAGCAGCCAAGGTTGCAAGAGATGAATTTTTGATAAATTTCCTACGGTTATTTGTTAATTTGTTCATATTGTTTTAATATTTAATATTCAGAGATTCAGGCAAAAGAGGCCTTTTAATTTCCTGATGGATGATTTTATCTGTCATCCGCCACAATTAAAATTTTGTCGTATTTCATAAATCAAGTTTTAAGAGCCTGTTTAAATTTTATCCATTATATTTTTTATGCTTCTTTTATCCTGCAAAAATCATTAAGCTTCTGATATGCTGATAGTGATGGTTAATAGTTCATTGCCCATACCTGACAGCTTACACCTACTTAAAATACAAACACTGATTTTTCTATGCTAAAAGAAGCATGATCAAATTTTTCTAAAGTAAATTTAAAGAGGGTTTAAGATTTTCGGAAATGCCAGGAACAACATAGTGCTTTAAATCAATTATAGTTAGTTTAATTAATCCCCGCTGTCAATCGGAACAATAAACACGGGCACTTTAGAATCCCTCAAAACACCTTCTGCCATACTAGCCCATCAGCAACCGGTTCAGGCCTTTCCGGCCATGAGTTCCTGCAACAATCAATTTGGCGTCCCACTCCCTGGCCATTTTCAAAACCATATCTTTTACCTCGCCTTCCGGAGCAAATATTTCCGTATCCACTCCGTTGGAGCAATCCTGTTCCATCTTATGTAAAAACCCTTCTATGGTTTTTTTTAAATGATGTGCCGCCTGTTCGGGAAATATACCGGCATCCACATTGCCTTCGGCCAGGGCATTCTCTACTACGCCGATCAAAGCTACTTTTGCATTTAGTTGGGCAGCCAGATCATAGCCATAACGTACAGCTTTTAAAGAAGACGGGCTGTCATCCGCCACAATTAAAATTTTGTCGTATTTCATAAATCAAGTTTTAAGAGCCTGTTTAAATTTTATCCATTATATTTTTTATGCTTCTTTTATCCTACAAAAAACCATTAAGTTTCTGAAATGCTAATGATTAATAGTTCATTGCCCATACTTGACAGCTCATACCTACCAAAATACAAACGCTGATTTTTTAGGGCTAAAAGAAGTATTGTCATTTTTTTTAATATAAATTTGAACAAGCACTAAATATTACGTGCCAATAAAATCCCTATATAAGTAGCAAACAAACCCAGGGCAATACTGCCTGCACTGTAAATTAACATAATGAATAGTTGATGGGCACTTATCAACTGGACGTTTTCAAAGGAAAAGGAAGAAAACGTGGTGAAACCACCGCAAAACCCGGTAACCAGGAACAATCTCCAGTTTAGAGCGTTCGCCCCAAGCCGTTCGGTAAAAAAAACCAGAAACCCGATCAGAAAGCAACCGATCATGTTCACCAAAAAAGTCCCGTAAGGAAAGGCTGAAGTAATCAGCCCAGTTGCCCAGCGGTTGACCAGATACCGGGACATGCTGCCTATGCCACCTCCAAAAAATATGATCAGTACGATGCGCATGGCTACTTATTTAATTTCCCAAAATTCGACCGCTTTAAAAACGATCATTTTACCTTTCAGCAGTGCTGCGTGTTTACGACAGAACTCTTCCAGCTTATGCTTCTCGTCAATCAGTTCTACACAAAGCGCCAGGTCGGCATTGTCCAGTTCCACATGGGCTGTACTGATTTTACCATGCATGGAATATCCGCTGTGGGTTTGATGTACCGAGGCATTGAGCAGTTTATCATCTTTAGCAAATTGGATAAGCTCGCGGTACAGTTGCTTTGCGGTAAAGCGGCTGATAAAGCCGGTACTTTTAACCTTGTCTTTAGGCTTTAGGTAGATCTCCACTTTTCCTAAAGCTTTTTCAATAATTGCGGGTTCCGTCATTATTTCTTTTTTTAAACAGCAATGTGTATTTTCTTAGTTTTTGGTGCATGTATCCTCTTCGCTTCATCGATTCGGACAGGGAAGCTTCATCGGCAAAGTATTCATCAAATATTTTAGGAACGGCAATCCGCTGAGCGCTATAAATACCAGAATGACCGCTAAAAAAATAAGCGGTAAAACAGGCCACAGCAAACAGCAGTACATGTTCGCCGCCGAATAGTTCCACGCCCATGAAGGTACAGGCAAGCGGTGTATTGGTGGCTCCGGCGAAAACACCAATAAAGCCTAATGCCGCAAAAAGGCTTACCGGTGCATTTAACAAACCGGACAAGGTATTGCCTAAAGTAGCTCCGATATAAAACAATGGTGTTACCTCGCCGCCTTTAAAGCCTGTGCCTAAAGTAAGGGTGGTATAGATGGTTTTCCATAACCAGCTCCAGGTATCTGAACCGGCCAAATGAAAGGCTGAAGGAATGGTCACTGCACCCGGATATCCGGCTTCTACCCCAAGGCCCAGGTAGTCCGGCTTACCAAGGAGAAAAGTAAGGCCGATGATGGCCAGTCCGCCAAAAACCGGTATCATCCATTTGTGTTTAAATACTTTCAGGCAAATGGTTTTGATCTCGTGCACCATTCCTGCAAAAAGAAAACCGGCAAGGCCAAATACCGCAGAAGAAATAATGACTTTCCCTATCAGCAGAATATCGAAATGAAGAAAATCAGACAAAAAATAGGGCGTTTGCGGTAGTAGGGCAATGTGATAATGCACGTGCGATACATGCCAGGCGGCAACTGTCATATCACCAACCACGGCCGCAATCAATGCAGGCAATAAGGCATCGTATTGAATCCGGCCGATGGTCAAGACTTCCATAGCAAAAATGGCCCCGGTAACAGGCGTACCGAATACCGCACCAAAACCTGCGGCCACTCCGGTGGTCAGGATCATGCGCATATCTATACCTTTCAGCTTAAACCATCCGGCAAACATGGCTGCAATACTGCCGCCGATTTGTACCGCCGTTCCTTCTCGGCCAGCCGAACCACCGAACAAATGGGTAATCACGGTTGTAACCAAGATAATCGGTGCCATTCTTTTAGGCACCCCGCCGCCTTCTACGTGGATCTGTTCCATAATCAGGTTATTGCCTTTTTCGGATGATTTGCCTACAGACTGATAGATCAGGTGGATAAGTAAGCCTGCTAAAGGGAGCAGGAACAATAACCATGGATGGTTGAAATTAAAATGAATGGCGACGCCCAGCAGCCAAAGAAAAAAGGCGACCATGCTGCCGATAACGAGGGCAATGGGAACCACTAAAAACGTCCAGCGCACCAAATGTTTGATGATGGCAAAGTGTTCTTTTAAAGAGATTGAATTGTTGTCGGTCATGATAGGTTTACGGCCTGTTTGAATTTTGTCCGGCCTGTTTTTCATGCTTCTTTTATGCCATAAAAAACTTTAAACTTCCTGTGCTTTTTTGTACCTGCAAGCTCCCTCTCCTATGGAGAGGGTTGGGCTGAGGTTACACTGATTTTTATAGGCTAAAAGAAGCATTGTCATTTTTTCGGGCATAAATTAAACAGGCTCTTATTGTTTTGTTTTTATTTCCTGCTGATAGCGCTGCATACTTTCAAGGATGCATTGCATGGCTGCTTTTTTATCTTTAAAACCTAAAACTTTAACTGTTTTATTTTCCAGCTTTTTGTAATCTTCAAAAAAGTTCCTGAACTCATTAAGGGTATGCGGCGGTAGCTGGCCTATATCCTTAATATGTTCCAGGGAAACATCTTTCTCGGCCACAGCTATAATTTTATCGTCCGGGTCGCCGTTGTCTTCCATCTGCATGACACCAATAACCCTGGCATCCAGGACAGACATCGGGACAAGCTCTTCTGAACAGAGAACAAGGATGTCCAGCGGGTCATGGTCCAGGTAATACGTTTGCGGGATCAAGCCGTAATTTGCCGGGTAATGAACAGCTGAAAATAATACTCTGTCCAGCATCAGCAAGCCACTGGGTTTATCAAGCTCATATTTACACTTGCTTCCTTTAGAGATTTCAATAACGGCCCTGACAATTTCAGGTGCTTTCGAACCTGGTTCGATTTCATGCCATGGATGTGAGGTGCTCATCTTTTAAATGTTTTTATTCCGGCAAACGTTGCCGCAGACCCTAACTCTTCCTTGATACGCAGCATCTGCCATCAAAGTCTTTTCCTGTAATCGCAGTACTGACTTCTGTATTGATCCCGGCAACTGCTTTTTCCAAACCTTTTCCGTCATAACGGCTTTTATTCCCGTCGCGTAGCTCAACGGCTTCTTTTTCACCGGTACTGGCCCCGGACGGCGATATGCCCCTTGCTATGGAACCATCTCCTAATTGGATTTCTGCTTCCACGGTAGGGTTTCCACGGGAATCAAGGACTTCTCTTGCCTTTAATTGTTTAATTTTCATTTTTTATCGTTTTTAGGTATCAACATTAATTGTTCTGCTAAATGTGTCATTGCAAGAGTATGGTGTTCGTAGGGTTCTTTTTTTGCTTCATCGACCTTCCCGTAACCCTGAAGCTGGCTAAATGTAGCGCCGGAAAGTTCTTCCCATAGAAATACCGCCTTGGTGGTCAGCATTTTTTTGAGTGACCGTTGCTGTTTTTTTATTCCATAAGCATTTGCAAACCCTTCCAGGCAATGGCGCATCTCCACTATTTTATCCTCTATGAAGTTTCTTTCTTCAGCAGTCAGGTCTTCTGTAGTTTGCAACTGCAAGTCAGTGTCCGACAATTTCGAACTTGCGCAAAGCAAAGGCTCCATTTCCTGCAATTTTTCTTCCACAACCATCGTAAGGGAAAGAAATGAACGCTGATGTGATTCTTTAAAGCCTTGTTCCATTTGATTGATTGATTTTAAATTATGCTTTTAACAACAGGTCTGCGTAGGAGTCAGGGATATCGCTTTTTCTAATAGCCGCAACGGTCTGCTCCAGGTTATAGGCTACCCTGTGGATTTGAACTTGTATAGATTCCGGATTATAAATCGAGCTGTCTTCTGTTGATTCAAGCATGCACCAGGCCGCCCTTACATCGCCATCCTTAGGTTTTCCTACCGATCCAACGTTAATTGCATGTTTATAAATATTTTGATTGTTTTGATTGGTAAGCAGTAAGCGATGATAAGGTTTATGCGTGTGCCCCATACATAAAATGTCTGCTGAATAATTGTCCATTAGCCGTAACAGTTCCTGTTTGTCATGGTCATACTGGATATACTGGTCAACGTTTTCAGGGCTTCCGTGTGTCAGCAATATATGCAGGTAAGGTGTAAATTTCCCTGAATCTATTCGGATATTATGAGGCAAGGTTTTCAGGTATTCCCTGTTTTGATCAGTAATGACCGCATTAGTGTAAGCTATCGCTCTTAAACCGGCTTCCCTTTCGGGTTCTGACCGGAAAGAAAAAGAAAAGGAATCCTGGTGATAACCAATTCCCTCATCATGATTTCTTTGTAAAACCGGGATCTGCAGGGAATGCAAGAGGTTGATGACCTCATTGGTCCAGGGTGCAAAGTTGACCAGGCCGCCTATGCAATACAGCTCGTCCGGCTGCTGCTTTTTTATGTCTGCAAGTACCGCTTCCAAGGCTGGCAGGTTTCCGTGTATGTCGTCACTGAACAGGGCGATCTTCATAGGGTTGTAAGGCCTTTGTGCCGAGTAACCTGATTTGACAAGCGTACAGTACTACAAAATAACCTATTTGTATTGATTGCAAAAAGAGGTGATAAGCAACTTGTTATAACAAGCAAGGTATCCCCAAAAAAAGAAAGCCTGAAGTTAAAAGATTTTATTTTCACCTACATATATTTAAAGCATATGGATTAATTTCCATATAGCATGAATATTGTAGGCGCCATCAGCAATTGCGGTTTTTAAAAGGAAGGCACCATTTCCTTTGCTAATATAGAAGTATTAAATCAAACAGACGAGATTTTGTTTTTAAAATTGAATCTTTAAGAAACTGTTTAAATCTATACAAGAAAAAATGCCAATGCTTCTTTTACCGTATAAAAATTAGTGTTTGCATCAATTTAAATAAACCAAATGCCTGCCATTTTTTAGGTGATAAAAGAAGCATAGAAAACATAGTGAACAAATTTTAAATAGGCTCTAAAATGCTTTAAAAGATTAATACCAGCGTTCCACCAATGATCATTACTGCACCAATGGCCACTTTTAATGATAGTGTTTCCTTTAAGATGATGACAGATAAAGCGATAGTTAGGGCAACACTTAGTTTATCAACAGGCGCGACTTGTGAAACTTTGCCTAATTGCAGCGCTTTATAATAAAATATCCAGGAAAGCCCGGTAGCAATACCTGATAACACCAAAAAAAGAAGGGTATGTTTGGAAAGGTCACCGATCCCTTTTAATTCTCCCCTGGCCATGGCAATCCCCCAGGCAACCACCAAAATAACTACCGTCCTAATCGCCGTGGCCAAATCAGAATTAACATTGGCAACCCCAATTTTTGCAAAAATAGCTGTAAGGGAAGCAAAGAAAGCTGATAACAGCGCGTAAATCCACCACATAAGTTTAAGTTTTAGGTATGATTTTAAAATGTATAAATAGTAATATAATTATTCCTGCTATAATCCGGTAAATACCAAATGCCCTTAATGAATGTTCTGTAAATATTTTATAAAAGTTCTGATAGCGATTATAGCAACCAAAAAAGTAATAATATTGCCTGTGATCAGCATGGTGAGGTCATGATGGTTTAAAGTAAAACCGTCCTGATAGTAATCATACAACCCAGCTATAACCAAACCAATTGGCACTGCTGCACTAACATATTCAGAATGATTGGTTACAAAATGAAGTTGCTACATTAGATTGGACATTAAGTTAAGGGAATTTTTATAACTTAACAATATATGACTGTCCGTAACTTGTACTATTGATAAATAATGTTTAAATTTAGTATAAAAAAGGGGCAAAGATGAACATAGATGAATTCAGCAAAAGGTATCCTGATGAGGCAAGTTGCATAGAA
>JAABUR0100000199.1_pt1 | contig 141133 bp, 98 predicted proteins | sample 5560091 | NCBI WGS metagenome assembly JAABUR01 (sample SAMN10711879, study PRJNA513375) | rock metagenome | isolation source: Antarctica rocks | place: Antarctica: Victoria Land, University Valley sud | reverse complement strand
GGGGATCACGGGGAGTGATTTGTTGGTTGTGAATAAGGTTGATTTGGCGGGGGCGGTGGGTGCGGATTTGGGGGTTATGGAGCGGGATGCGGGGAGGATGAGGGAGGGGGGACCGGTGATTTTTGCGGAGGTGAAGAATGGGAAGGGGGTGGATGATATTGTGGGGTTGTTGCTTAGTGCGTGGAGGGGGAGTGGGGCGAGTGATGTTTCTAGGGAGAGGTGGAAGAGGGAGGGGAGGAAGGGGAGTGGGGAGGTTTGAGGGACTTCTTGCTGCGCGGGGATGAGAGGAGAGGCAGTAGGATTTTGGAGTATGATACTCTGATTTACGCTATGTTAATGATGTTAAGCTACGATTTGTATCAATACAGGGACCAGATTAGCAACCGTTTATTCCTGTCAAACCACGTGAATAGCTGTGGTGGTCGTCCAGTCTCAAAGCATTGTCAACATTAGCGTGGATTGAGGTACCACGTCGCTGCGTCAGCCTCTTCATTGTGAAAATAGGTAGATTGAAAAGGACTCATTTTGCTTCTCGCAAAAAAAATTCCTCAGAGCTATCGTCGTCGATCAAACCATTTTCCCCAACCCTCCTCCCTACCTTCCTCCGCCCCAGCAAAAGTCCTCTCTTCCTCCTCCCACTTCATTCTCTCCACCCTCTCTCGCGCTCTGAAAGCTCTCACAAACCTCCAAGCCTCTGTATCAGCTAGATTCCAGGCCTCAACCATCTCTCTGACGCCTGTCTTCTCATCCTTCCCCTTTTGCTCCTTCAATACAACCTTCGCATTTGCCAAGAGTTCTTTCTGCAACTGCACCGTCCGTTCTACCATTTTCTTCTCGTTCTTCGATAGTGGAAGTGTATCAGTGTCTGGCGTCGTCACATTAAACGACGCAAGCTCAAAGCCGAAATGGTATTCCAGATCTTTGTGCTCTGGAGGTGGGTCTTCAGTCATCCATAGACCTCGCGCCTTGCCCCAATCGCCTGCTACAGTCTCCTTGAAATTGACGATACGGGAGTATCCAGCGACTTTTTCGCCCAGGGTCTTTTGGGTAATCGCAAAGAGCCAACGGTCGCGGTTGGTGTCGCGTCGTATATGCCGGGTTGTGATCTCTCTGTTGCTTGCCACGAGTGAAGCAAGGGTGAACGGGTGAGGAACGGTGCCGATGGCGTAGACTGTCGAGCTGTTGGTATAATGCTCAGGGGTTCTGACCGGAGGAGGCTTGATGTTAGAGCAAGGTGAACAATCTTGGTGATTTGGAGGACAGGAGGACGGTAAGGGAGAGGGAGGACAAGCTCTTAGAGCATTGGCAAGCGATAGAGCGTGTTCTGTGAGGATGTGGGCATTATCTGAGTAAGGGTCCAAGGCCGCAAAACCATCGGGAAAGCTGCTCATGAACGTGAGATGGAGGTGCGAAGTGATGAGCTGAGCCAGAGACCGTAGGCCGGAGGCTTTGTCGTTCGCAAGTTTAGTAGAGATAGTCTTGTAATATTCTGCGATGGTATTGGCATCATAGAAAGCGATAGCCTGTGGTGCGGGATCTACAAGAATTTTCTTTTGCTCTAGCATCCCGATGAGATTTTTCGATGCTTCGAGGTCTGGGGCCTTCAGTGCTTCGGTGATGGCGGCGTTGATAGCATTCTTCGCGCCGGAATATAGCCCGCCATCAATACCTTCGTAGCGCGTGAGTTTTGGGTAGTCCCCTGTTCGGAGGTAGGACAGAAGAGGGTCATCGCGAGGACCCATTGGTAGCACCAGCCAATTCGCCAATATTCCAGTTCCCATTTGACCCCAGGCAAGCCATCGCACTAGTTCTGCCTCGAGCTGCGGCTGCAATTTACGGACTTGAAAGCTCTCGTATAGCGGATTGTTCATTGCCTCAGACCTCCCCAGTATGACCGGCCTGAAACCTTGGGCCCACCATGCTCGCCTCCACAACAGTAACAGCTTGTTTTCTGCTGCCTTAGTCTTCTCTTCCTTCTCAGCGTCCGCATCATAGAATGTGTAGATTGGTGATCTCGGCTTCGATCTCGGTAGCAAAGAGCGATCTTCCTCTAACGTTACAGTAGCAGAGAAAGGATACAGCCATTTCCAGTCGCTGTACCATTTCGCTTCTCCGCTTGTACTGTTCTGTTGCGTATGGGGCTTGTCTGAACGAGTCCCCACAATCAGCATTCACCTCTAATAAATTATGAGACAGTTCATAAGGAACGTCGCCAGTACGTATGCGCCTGGAAGTTGTAGCGACTTTTAGCAAAGTCTAGATGGCAGAAAACTTGAGCCGAGAACTCACGCGTTGGTGTATGGTGGAAAAGCCGCAAGTCTTGGACGATAGGAACCGACGGTGAGGCAAAGAAGAGGATAGTGACAAACGCAAAGGCAGCAATCACCGTGTACAGGAGGGTCCTTTGTGGAGCAGGCGCTGGGCGTGGATATGCTCTGGACAGCGAGGGTTTGCGGTGGTACCGCGATTGTGCGGGTCTCATGTGGGCATCGGTACGGTGCTACTAAGGCACACACGTAGTGATCATCTCATACAGCGCACTGCCAACGTCGATGTTTACAATGAGCGAGCGACAACCATCTTGAGCGTTCGGCAACATGGAATGTTTGGGTCATGCAGCCTGCGGAATTAAACCCGCTATTCTATATTCACTTCTTCAGAAATGTAATAATCCGATTTACTATCCATATCTCGTTGCTAGGACCGTATGGAGATACTTACGTAGTCCCGTGTATTTCGACCCTCTTAAAGCCTTCCCGTTAAGCTCCAGTACATCTGCATGAGTGTAGCCCCTCTCATTTTCCGACACCAGTCAGGATAAAAGATCTATATAAATATTGATAGCAGCAGATCTCTTACATACGGCCACAGACTGAAGAATACTCGGCATCCCGTCCGCTCTGCCATTGACAAGCTTCAGATCGATCAATTAGTAGTTGGGTCGGTGACGACCAGCGAATCCTGATTGCTGTATGTTTTTGTTTTTCGCTTTCGTGTCACTTTCGAGGGATGCTGCACCATCGGTATGATCATTGTGCAGATCGTCGATTTGAACCAACAGCTTGACAATCTCTCAAAACCTTTCGGCTGCATTCAAGGTATCTTATTGTATATCATTCAATTGGGACAGGCTTTCAAGGTTGAGTCATTGATGGTATATTCAGTGAGTGTTTGAGAACATCAGAACTGTATCGAGCTGAGAATAGCTGCCAAATCCGTCCCCACAATCAGCAACGATACCATGCCATGTGCAAATCCTACCGACTGCGAATTTCCATTTCAAGCCAAGTATCGTGGAGAAATATCGATCCAGTGAAGTCACCTCACCGCTCCTCGCACGCATGCATCGCAAACTCCCACGACTCCTAATCAAGTCACCATTGTCTCAGATAGGAACGCTCACACACCTACCTACCCCCCATCTCCCATCCAAATCCAAATCAGGGTAGAAATCACCCCTCTCCTTCCCAAAAAACCCCAAAACCCAAAAGAAGCCCTGCATATGTCAAACCAACTCCCCCACAAAGCCAAACAACCACAGCCACGTCCTCAAAACAATCACCAGATCTACCTCAGCGGACGGCTATATATATGCATCTGCCCCAATGGAGATGCGCACGCACGACTTGAGTCTAGCGTCCCTGCCGTATGCTGACAACTGCATATTCTACATAGGTAAGTACAAGCAATACCCGCTTCGGGAAAATCATGGGCGATCTTCATGGAATGGTGGACGGTCCCGCCCGGCGGTATGTATGGGAGATGGTGTAGCGTGCATACTGCATAACGTGGAGAGTGTGTTGTGGCTCGGGTAGGGTAGATTGAGGATAAGGATAAGGTGGATGCAGGGAGGGGGCTTGTGTGGCTTTTCTTATGATGAGGTGGGTTATGATGGTGATCTTCGTGGTGGAAAGAAGGGGTGGTATGTACGGCGAATTTATATTCACAATTCTGTTGTATAAGAGGCGACAGATCCGCTGGTCGTCTGTTTCATCTGGCGGGCGAGACGCCTCAGCGCCTGGAAGACCCATCACGTACTTTAGTCAAAAGAAAATGGCCACACGGAAGTCTACGTAAGAACTGGGATATCCATGTAATCATCTTATATTAACATTAGGTATCTATTGGATATATAACGTCCGACTCCCATATCCCCTAAATTTACAACCAAAATACGAGCGCGCCAGTTCCCATCATCGCAACTGCCCAGACACTTAGCCAAGTGTCAGGTCCATGTAAGCTAGCTGCGCCGAGGAAGGCGAAGGGGCTAGACGAGCTGCTTCCTGCTCCTGCTCCTGCTCCTGCTCCTGTCCCCGTCGGGTACGGCAGAACGATCCCAGATGACCCACCTCCAAGATTTGTAGCCGTGCCAACGAAGGTGCCATTGAATACAGACAGAGCGATAGGATGCGCGCTGGGTGTGATAGTCATATTGCCAATGATAATTTGGGGGGCGCCAACTGATGGAAATACCGTCGTAGAAGGCCCTCCAGTGATAGCTCCTGGTTCGGCAGACGCGGATGGCGTGGATTGCTGGGGATATAGTCAGTTGCACAAGCTTATCTGGTACCGCATGGGTGATTTTGTTGAGACAAAGGCTTAGAAAAGCGTGGGAAGACTGCCTACACTCACGGGTGCTATGGTCAAACTCGCTGTCATTGCAGCCAACGGCACATTCAAAAAAGTGCTGGTCTGAGTAGCAGTCGTATTCGTAACTTGGATCAATGCTCTTGGTTGATAGTTCTCTCCACCTCCTGAGCAAGAGGAGAAACCCAAGTGATTGATAAACTGCTGCTGGCCATTGGCATCCAGAGTCACTTTACCATTCGCGGAGGGCAGAATTTCTGAGTAAGCAGAGGATAGCAGGGTAGGCGTGCCGGATATTGTGGTACAAACTCCGTTGGACCAGTAAGCCGATGTGATTGAATACGCTATGTGCGGTTTAGTACAGGTTCGTCGTCATTCAATGGAGTCGCGGTACCTGTAAAGACGTTGTAGGCCGTTGGAGATGACCTAGATTTGCAATCAGCACTTGAGAGAATCCGCAAAGGTATGCCTGATATACAATATAGCTCCTCCAATAATGGTAGTTGGTTCGAAGTTCAACTGTGTCAATGCGGCTGGACCCGCGGTGGCCACTGGATTAAAGGTGAAGGCCCCTTCGTTCTGAACTACTGATGTTCGTGAGGCGCGAGTACCGTTGACAATGCCCACTGATATCACAGCTGTTGCTGCTGTGTTTATGAAGATTTCAGAGTACCAGACCAAGGCGGCAACCTGCATGGAGTTCGTTAGACATGGCGCCTTATCGTATACAAGATCATACTCGGGCTCACATCGGCAACAATGTAGCAATCACCACAGACTGGAGCTTTGGTTGTTGCACTTGCCGAGTCTGGGACAGCTGTTGCTGGTTGCAGAAATTTCGCGGTTTGTGAGACGGACTGAAGAGCCACTGAACCCAGTCCATTAGCTTTTTCCTCAACTACGAAGATCGGAGGGAAGAAGAGTACCTTGTGGTATACAGAACCCGAGCTGGAGCACATGGCTCAGAGCGAGTAAGAGCGGGTAGCACAGTGAACGCATTCCGTGGGTTGTGCACGACTGTAGCCGTTGAGTAAAACGAGTGTGGTTAGGGAAATTGCAGCTTATGACAACTGCATTGGGAGAGCTCATGGTATATGGGTCTCCACATCTGCGACCATAATGATGGCTGATCCTCCGGGAAGGCACCAGCTCAGGTACAATTGGATTCCATCCGCTCGGAGGCTTGCAGATGCTTTCCGAAGGATTTGACGGACCCTCAATCAAGGGAAGCCTCGTCCGCGTAACCGTTGCTCCCGGTTCGCCCAATTATTGACCGCTTAGTACCGCTGGGGGAGCTTAAGCAAGGCCACATCGAGCATCATGCCCCGGAAGGGTATCGTTTGGTATGTCATCGGGCCGCTTATTGAACCTTTGGCTTGGGAAGTATACACCTTCCCTTCCGGCGATAGCGAGGCCAAGGTATGCTAGCTCGCGGTCGATGGATGAAAAGCTTATGGTTGGTTTACTCCCTGAGCGGTGAATATACGTATATGCGCCAGAACGTTCTGAGGGTGGGGTCAGTCCGAAGGATTTGGGATGCATGAACGATCGCTGCATGGGCAGCCTGTGCTCGGCGATGATGACGAATCAGTGGCCAGGAAGTGCGCCATTTTCGAGTCAGGTCTATCAAAAATGCTGGTCAAATGGATCTAAAGGAAGACGGTGCAAGAAAGTTGCATGAGGAGGATTCAATACTAACGGTAGTCGTCCATGATAGCGGGGTTCGCGACTGCAATGTTCGTCATATGTAAGCGCTTAGATAGGATCATTGCGCCAAATGCCTCGGAGCGCTGACGTTGCTAACATAAATACCCCACTTCGACAGCGACGGGGTTCACACTTCTGAAGCAGGGTCTTCCACCACACCAACAATGGCACGCAGGCAAGTGTTCACGGAATCAGCATATGACAAGCGCAACGATGAACACATACCGCTGTCAACTGTGAATGAATACATCCAAGGACGAGGAGATTTCAGCGACGATGCGCCAAACAACGATAGGATGAAGCAGAAACCTCAGCGAGGCTGTGTTTATGCAGAGCATTGCAGCTTCCGCAGTCGCTGCAAGACGGTGAACTCCACATTGGCAGAAGGATGGTGACTTGCATAATCGCTTCATGGACTACATGGTTCTACATCCCACACTATTCGCTGCTATTCGCCCTGGTCCGCCCTAGAATAAACCACCATGCCACCACCCTGACATTCTTGCTTACCCTACTGTTCCTGTGCCCCTCCAGCTGAACCTCAAAATCCATATACTACCCGCACACCATTTGCGTGTCCAAATTTCTCTCTTCGTGGAAGCGTCGACACCAATGTTATCGCTGTCGCCAATTTCTTCTTTTGTGTAATTTCATATGCCATAACTGCTTTCCATCTTCTTTCTTGTTAATACTGCCCCGTCTACATAATTCTGTTCAACTTCACCAAAGATAATGACTGTCGAAGCTGCGCCGATTGTGGTTGAACCAAGTGGGGACTTGTATGCCATCTTTCCAACCCATCTTCTTTTGTCTTTGCTCAATATCGCATGTTGACTCGCTGTCCCGTTGTAGCCTTGGGGATGAAGGAGCATGGTCGACGTTCCTAATCACCACGGGGACACCTCCTCAACAAGTTCAAGTGCTCCCGTCCACGGAGTTTTCCTCGACATGGGTCGTCGCATCCAATGCTTGCAGTCCAACCGACGCAGCAAATTGTACCATAGCCCGGGGCGGAGTCTATGATTATACCAAGTCCTCCAGCTGGAATATCAAAGCTAACTACAGGCTTGGCGTACTCAACACAGGATACGACAGTGATTCGGTCAGCGGCACCTATGGCTTCGACACCCTAAGCATTCAGGGTAAGGGTACAAATGCTTCCGTGAATCATCAACCCATTGCTTCATTCACAACCCCGAAGTTCTTCGTGGGCAGCTTGGGCCTCTCTGACCAGCCCGTCGATTTTCAGGACGGTAGCGACACGTCACCAAGTCTTCTAACCTCGCTCAAGAACGAGAACCTGATACCGAGTCTTTCATTCGGTTACACTGCTGGACACCATTACCGTATGTATCCCCAACGCATTTCCCTTGTCTACAATGATAACATTGTCGTAGAGCAACAGTCTGTTGTCGTTGGAAGCCTGACATTGGGCGGCTACGATGCGTCGAGGTTCACCCCTAATGACATATCTTTTACGTTTGCACCCAATCCTCTGAGGCAGCTTGTCGTAGGGTTACAGTCCGTTACGTACTCAGACTCAAAGACAGAGACACCGCTATCCTCTGAAGGGGTCTTGGCGCTGGTGGATTCGACTGTTCCACATCTATGGCTCCCAGAAGCAGCATGCAAAGCTTTCGTGAAAGCATTCGGTTTAATTCGGGATGATATCAATATGATATATGTGGTGAACGACACACAGCATGGTATCATGCTCGAGAAAAATCCAAGCGTCATATTCCAACTTGGAGAAAGCCAAAATGGTGGTCCGTCGATCAACATAACATTACCGTATGCCAGCTTCGATCTTGATGGCAGCTACCCGTTGGTCAAGGAGCATGCAAGATTGTTTCCTCTCCAGCGTGCCTCTGACGACAATAGTATCACCTTGGGCCGAACATTCTTTCAAGAAGCGTAAGCACCTTTCAACTTACTCCGATTATGAATGTCCTAACCATCGACAGCTTCTTGGTCGTCGATTATGAACACCACCGCTTCAACATATCACAAGCAACCTTCAACCCAAATACGCCGAGTCATATCGTTCCTCTCAAATCGAATGCTAGCACAGCGACTGCTGGGGGTACAATCGTCACCCCGGCCTCCACCGGTGATCCAATAGTCAAGACTAGTACCGGTGGCGGCTCTCATGGCATTGGTACAGGCGCTATCGCCGGCATTGCAATCGCAATTGTCCTCATCGCTTCCCTATGCGGGGCCTTCTTCGTCTTCAGAATTCTCAAGCGTCGTCGTAGTAGCAAGGAGGCCAACCCAAAGGAGCTTGAAGGGGAGCCCAAATTCATCCCAAACATAGACCAGGACTCCAAGCACGACTACTCTCAAGACCCAGAATTCGCTAAGAAGCCCATGGCTGCTGCTACTGTTACCGCAGTATACTCCCCTATGACACCGCCAATGTCTGAAGCAGACGGTGGATACTTCACTGGCATCAATGGAAAGGAAACTTACACCAATAACATTGTGGAGCTCTCGGGCTCTCCTGGCTTTTTCCCCACCAGAAGTGAAATGGGAAGCCCAGAACCCCCGGAGCTTGAGTCACCAGACGCGGAAACTCTTCGATCTGAACTCTCAACACCGGAACCTCGGCTTGCTTGGGAATTGCCCAGTCCCGATCCTTCACTCGAGATGGCCGCGTCTCCAGGCATCTCTTCAGTGTCATCCAGCCAGACTACTCCATCGCTCACCGACAACAGGCGCTCAGGGCTTAGTTCCCCTCGACAGTTACCGATACAACGACCCACAAGTGATCGATTTGACTCTTCTGAATCGGAGGCCGGCTGGACAAGAGATGGCATGCCTCGCGGTCCTTTCCGTAGGAGATACGACTCCTCAGAGTCACTCCAATCTCGACCGCGTCACTCTCGCATGGGCAGCTACGATTCCGATAGCTTCGGCCACTCCGATCGGATTGACGAAAGTACCGATTCGGAGGCTGTTATATCCTCAGCGGCCGAAGTGGTAATGTCACCTGTGCTCTCACGTCCTGGCCTCGTGAATCTACATAGTTCATCATCCGGAGCCGCCGCATCAACTTCGTCGCACCAAGGTCTCCAGCGTCCAGTCAATAGCCGTACCGACTCGTCTTCTGAGTCCGAAGCTCGAACGTCGGCTCGCGCCAATTTTCGCCATGTGGTCGGTCTCACCAGGCCCTTTCACAGCTCGTCCTCATCACGTCCCGCTATGCGACGCTCCATGCATGCTGTGACAAGACCGTTCAGCCATGGCACTGACTCGAGCGACAGCGATGCTTGGCAAACCAGATTAGACAGTGCATCTACGGAGAGTCCGTCGGATGTGTCACGATTTCCCTCGGTCCGACATTCGCGTGGGGCGAGCAATGGCTTTGCTGGGTCAAGGGATGGGCTTTTAGATGGGAACAATGAGAGGCAAGAAGGCTCATAATGTTTGATATTTCTCATGTGTTTTTTCAACGAGACAACGTATTTGACATGAGTGCATTGCATGGCGTTTGAGAGGGGTCGAGACGGTTGCATAGGATTTCGGATGACCTGGTCGACGACGATTTGGGTGGACGACCGCGGTACACATATGTAACTTCTCCAATTACACGGTGAGTTTTTGCAGTCTTTATCAAAGAACCGGGCAATATTTGGGCAATGCGACCGGATCTTCTGGTGAAGATCTGGTCCTCGTATAAATTCCTTTCACCCACATGCTAAAATCCTGTGAGAAAACTGGTTCCATCGTGACATCTCGATGAACAAATACGTCCCTCATCCCTTTCGTCACTCGACAAACAACCCTGCCGCGTGGGAAAACAGGGATGACTCACTCCCTCGGGCCAACTATTGATAAACTTGTCAGATATGGAGGATATAGGCTGCGCCCATGAGGCAGCGAGACATCAATCTCTTTCTCCCGTTGAGTTGGTGGTCAAGGGTTTTGTACGACTAAGGATATCACCCATTTGCACCGACAACGCCAGTCGCATAAATTCGCGTCGTGAACTATCACAATGAAATCGTTCATAGCGACTGAGGCTTTTACACCGCCAAAAGACTCTTACTTCATACGGGTCGTAGCCCTCGATGTTATACATGTCCAGGATATCCAAGCATACATGTCCCAACAGAAGACCGCTCACTCGCTCAATCATATCACAGTATTCAAAGCGTTTCTCGTCGCCATACAAAAGACCAACATCTTTCAACAACCAGTCGCATATCTCAAATCTCAGTTCCTAAGCGCATTTAGCTCATGACCTCCTCCACAGCTGTCGTCAACATGAAGGATAACTTACAAAAGGGCCAAAGTGATATCGCCCCGTATACTCGCTTTCAACTCCAATTCCAGGTCCAGATTCAATTCGATCCTCAGCTTCAACCCATCCTGCTTCTTCGCCTCACGGCTCTGCATCTTTTTCTCGTCCTTGGCTTTTTGGTGTTGGGGGTTTTTGGGGCGATGGGGGAGGGATTGCTGTCAATTGAACGTGTCAGGATGGAAAGTCACAGCTGTAAGACTGTGGCGAGCAAGGGGAAGAGCGAACCACAGCGCCGCCTTCAGCTTCATCCTCTTCTCCCTCCTCCTCCAGAGCGGGCATTTGTGTCTCTTTCTTCGGCTGTTTCGTCTGCTTACGCCGACGCGCTCGGCGCGATTGGGAGCGCGAACGTGAGCGTCCGCCTGTGTCTGAGGCTTCGGTGGCTGAGGAGTCGGCTGTGGTGTTCCTCATTGGGGGAGGAGGACCTTTCTTGGGAATTATCTCGCTGTCTGCCATGATCGCTGGGTGGCTGTTCGATGGGAAATTTTCGAGATTAATTGAAGCTACTATAAAGCAAGGAGGGCACAATTGTCGCGTTTGGGCGAACACAGAAGCAAGGAGACTGTGGACTATATGAATACAAATGGTGTAAGTTTACCCTCTTTTGAGCCTCTGAAATTAATCATGCTCAAGACAGACATACGACTACTAGTGGAAGCTTGATGGCTATCTAGATTTTTGATATTGACCGTCCCATACTCGACGTTAGTGGCGTTCTCGAAGGATCGTGGTCTGGCTTGAAGCCACCGGGCCAAGGGTCCAGCGCCACGGAGATGCTCGGGAATCCATGCTTGCCACGCGAGGCAGCGTTGGACGGCTTCCTTATGCTACCCATGCCTTCTGGAGATACCAGCCATATGCTCACTACCACTCTTTTTGGTGACTTAATAGACATTCACTGATGTGTTGTTCATCAAGGTCTTCAAATATCACCAGGCAGGCCTTCAGACTTTCGGTAGCGAATCGGGCAACGCCGTTCGGCAGGATGATCATTCGCTTGGTGCACCCCCTGTCGCTATGTACCAATCCAAAGCCACCAAAAGATAGCGCTATGCAGGCCGAGCGGTTTGTACCACACGGCAGGTGGCTAGTGCTGCGATGGGGCAAGGAACTGAAGAGGCTGGGACTTGGAGGAGGGCGAACGTCACCGATGGTACCTCTTCCGGTGTTATACTTGAATAACAGCAGTTCTTCCCATCATTGAAGCCATAACCAATACATCGCTAGACGCTTGTTCTATCCCAAGATCGCCTTGCCCAGCGCGACGTGTCGTTTCTGAAGGTCATCGCCGCAAACACCTCCCCAACCCGCCCCCCGCAAGACCCTCAACATGACAGACTCCCAACCCTCGCCGCCGTCCCCAGAAGCCACCGCCGGTGCCAAAGCACCAACCACCACCTCCAACTCCCCCACCACCACAACATCCTCCCCCCCAAAGTCCCAGTCGCAGAAGCGCACACCCCCAAAACTGCACCGCAAGCAATCCAAAACCGGTTCGCAACCCCCAACACCACATAACGAACCCCAAAGCGCGAAACACCCGCCAAACACGCAACCTCCAGAACCAAACAGCACCCCACAACCCCAATCCCGCCCACCCTCAAACCGCAGAAGCAGAGGTAGAGGCCGAGGCCGAAGCCGAAGTCAGCAAAGCAGCCACCCGCAACCCCCAAGCAGCGAAGCTTCCTCCCACGCCCGCAGCGACATGAGCGACGTCCAAGCCCAAGGCGGCCGTCGCAACCGTAACCAGAAAAAACCGAGGCAGAAATCACAAGCGGGACCGCCGCAGACACAGGCACAATCTAATGGCGGGCCATTGGATGCGCTGGATGAAGCTGGGGAGCCGCCAGATGCGGTTGGGGGTGCGAAGGAGAGGGTTGGTGGGCTGCTGGGTGGGGGAAAGAAAGGTGGTGGGGGGAAGAAGCGGAAAGAGGGTGTGGTGGCTGATGCGGATAAAGATGAGGATGGAGGAGGGAAGGAGACGTTGAGGTTGAAGATCGAGTTGAATCTGGATGTGGAGTTGGAACTCAAGGCGACTATTAAGGGGGATATTGTTATTGGGTTGTTGAGTTGAGAGGGGGCGGGGATGGATAGGGATGGATATAGATAATGATGATTGATCATGATATATGTGGCGGCTTTTGTTGGATATAGATGTCGATACCTTATGGATGTTCACTTTGGGCTTGGGCGAGCGTTTATCAAGGATTTGTCTGCATACTGTACAATAAGTAGGAATCATTCACGTTCTCGAGATATAACCCAAGCATATATCTAATCTCCACGTACATATATCAACTCCTGCACGTGAGATGGGGTCATCAGCAGATCAGTGCAAGAAATAAGAACAAGTCCGAAACTAACATAAAGTACCTTACCTAACTGCGATCAAGAGAGATTCTATGAGAAGTCGCTAGTCCGATGCAATGAACGCGTTAGGATTTCACGAGTAATGAGACTCTACGAGCCATCCCTCATCCGCTGCTTTGGGAAATATATACGGCCAGCGCTGTACAGACACCACGCCATGCCATACATATCCTACACCCAGATTCCAAACCCCTCCTCCTAGAAAATACCAGAATCCTTCCCAATGTATACAGTAAATTACAACGCTTGCTAAATGGTATCGTAGCACAGAATGATTGTAATTACAAGCCCGCAACACGCAAGAGCCCGTACCCCAAAGTGATGACAACGACGAAGGTGATGATGCTAGCTGGTACGCCTCGAGATATGAAATGTTTCACGCGGAGGTAGCGCTGACCGGTTTGCGGATCTTCCAACATGATGGCCGCTGGTATAGCGTTAGCGAGAAAGAGGTTGCTATACATCTATGATAATCAGATGGAGGGAACGAGAGGGAAGAGACGCACTCATGTTGGGAAATCCGCTGGTAGGCAGCCCCATGGCAGCGGAGCACATGATCGCCGAACCCATGACCAGCAGGTTAGGGTGGGGATCCTCCATGCCAGCCCCGACCTGATGGACAAGCGGTAGGATGATCAATGCGGCGACGGTGTGGGAGATGAACGTCGCGATGACGAGAATCAGCGCGGCGAAGACGACGAAGACGCCGTACAGGCTCATGCCCTCGACCTTCTCGGTGATGGTGCCCGCGATGGTGTGCAGCAAGCCGGAAGAGGAGACGGCTTTGCCGAGGGAGAGGCCGCCGGCTGCGAGGATTATGATGGTCCAGAGGAAGTTATTGAAGTCTTCTTTCGTGAGGATGCCGGTGCCGAAGAAGGCGACCATGGGGATGATAGCTACGACGCCCATGTCGCCGAAGACGTGCTCTAGTTGATGGGTGACGCACCAGAGCACTATAGTGATGACGGTGATCACACTGATGAAATACTGCACGCCAGTGAATCTGTCCTTCATTGGCCGTATTGGCACGATCGTGGTGCCTTTTCCGGGTTGGAAGGTGACGAGGAGGAGTAGCCAGATAAGAAGGATCGAGAGGATGCAGATGGGGAGAACGACGAAGAACCAGACGCCCCAGCTGGGTTGGGGCCGCATGTTTTGGAGGGCGATGATGTTTTGAGGAGAAGCGATGGGGGAAGCAGCACCGCCAATGTTGGACGCCAGAGCGATTCCGAGAATGAGAGCTTTCGAGAAATTGGAGTCGGATGGAAGGTTGCGGAGGAGAGGCTTGCAGACCATCAGACGCAGCCCGAGCATACTCATTGCCATGACTTACCTGGATGATAGAGAAACATAGCACTGGCGAAGCAACATTACTGATCCACATGCTCAGTATCATTGCAACAAACATATTGGTAACCAAAACGGTCCGAGGTCGAGTACCAGCCTTGCTAAGAAAAAAGGTGGCCATCATTTTCGCAATGTGGAATTTGGAGAGGGCTGCTGCAATTGTGAAGCCGCCAAGTAGCAGCATGATGACTGGAGTCCACATGGCTGCGAAGACGTACTTTGTTGCATCTTTGGGGGCGAGCCGGAGGTGCGGCTTCTGATCTGCTCTCACAACCCGCAAAACGACGGCCAGGAAGGGGACTAAGAGAGCCGTGACGAACAGTGGGATGGCCTGGCGGTGTTAGCAGGAAGAACAGTCGCTAACTCGATCAATGTCGTACCTCTGTAGCCCACAGCAAGCTTACAAAGACCAACAAGGCTAGACAATTCTGTTGTTCTGGCTTCTTCATGATAGGCACAGCGAGCAGGGTGATGAAGATGATGATAATCCCCATCAGCATGAAGAAGGTCGAGCTAAAAAGCCACCGCGGGCATCTGTACTTCCCAAGCGGAGTCTCGACTTCCTTGGTATACGCCCCATTATCCTCGTCACCCTGCAATCGAGCTTTTGAAGGGTCGTTGTCACCTCCCAGAAGCGTTCGGCGCAACCCCATGTTCGCGGCTTGAGCTTTCCGCTCTATACCTATCATCTCCCGCCAAACGGTGTTTCTTTCCCAAACGACGTGCTCCCGAAGATGTAGGCGTAGTTCCCGCCTCGCTTGATTCACATCGCCTTTGGTTATGACATTAGCATAGGCTTTCTCGACGCGCAGTATATTCTCATCGACATGTTGCATGGTATCTTGCTGAAATGGGTACGCTGGGTTTACGCTGTCTTTGAGATAAACGCTTTTGAGATTGCGATTCAGGGTCTTGTCGTACTTCTTCAGAACCTTGGAGAAGCCGGTCTTATTGAGCTGGATGAATGACTTCAACTCGCATAACGAGACATACAAGCTGATTGTCCTCTTCTTCAAGGTCATGCCAGCGGCTAGCAAAGACTCGTAAGCCTGATCAATGGAATCATCGTACACTTGGCTTTGCCGTCGTTTGGACGTAGGTAATTCCCTTGAGCTTCGAATATCATTCTGTGCCTGGGCGGCATTTGCGTCGAACGTCTTCCGCCGGTCCCTCGACATGCCACTCATGTTCATCGCTGTTCTTTCGTCCGCATCGTCGTCACTATCATTTTCCTCCTCTTCGATTGTTGAGGCACTCATCATGCTCGTCCTCCGCTGCCTAGCACCAAATCCGAACTTTCCAAATAGACTTCCTTTACGTGGTCTCAGACCCCTGTCTCCGGCTTCGCCATTTATGTGCTCCATATCCACATCTTCTGTATCGTGCTCGTAGTTCTCTTCATCCTTCATTAGCTCTCCCACCTCCCCATATATCTCAAGCTCTTTCAGTTGGTAAAAGGAGCATATCTTCTCGAGATCTTGATCCAAAGCGCGCCTGAAGATCGAATCAGGATCGTCTGTATCTAGCAACGGCGAGGCTTCGACATCGTTGTGTGCGACTGTAGAGCTTTGGTTGATTGACTTTTCTAACTGGTAAATCAACTTCTTCAGGTTGCTGTAAGAGATATAATTACTGCTCCAATCCGGCACCGCATTGAATTGAATGCTATGTGAGAACTTCATTGCTTCTTCATATGGAGAAAGCTCTATAAGCCTGCGTTCCGCCTTCTCCTTACTTTGATGTGGAACGGACACTCGGGTCTCATCAGTTCTGTGGTCATTGCCAAATGGCAGTGTACGAAGCTCTATATCTCTCTCTAATACGATGGGGCGGATCATATGGGCATGCCCACGCCCATGATCATACTTGTCAGAAGGTGCCCGTGCAATAAATCCCACCAATGTTGGGGGAGCGTGCAATGTTGCCTACAGTCCATTGGTGGATTCTCGAGGGGCCTGGAGATCAGCCCTAGGAGCCAAGCGTTCAACCCGGAAGAGCCGCCCTAACGCAATCTTATCGGGGCCTTCTCGTACCTTGCAGAGATTCATTGAGTCAAGACACGCCTCCTCCACAACATCATGTGTAACTAACTGACACATTCAACATGTTCAAACCTTTCTCCCAGAACCCTTCCGCAATCGAGATTGATGAAGTGCATCGGAAACGGCATATTGACGAGGTAGCAGACCCACAAGCTCAGCCCAACTCCTCACGGCTCCGAGTGACGCATAAGCCAACAGTAGAGAGTGACGACTCATCTGATTATGTTCAAGAAGGTTACCAATACTATAGCGAATCCGAAGCCATTTCTACCAGTGCTGGGGAGGAAGAATCGGACAATGGAAATACACGAAAGTCCAGTTTCGAGCATAAAGGCGACAACGTCGTGGATCCAATCCCCACAGTTGTCAAACGCGAAGACAATGGTTCATATCCGGCTCCACGGGGTACTTTACAGTTTTGGGAAGAAGCATCAACAATGGATAGCAAGGGACGCAATTGGGACGAGATTGGGATAACTCGCAAGGAGGATACTGGGCAAGAGACCCCGTGTGTCGTGATTCTGAACACCTACGACCGCCCTCATCTTAATGCGCAAATCCTCGAGGAGCGCGATAGCGAACGTCTTCTGACTGCTGTGGAAGAAATTCAGGCGTTGTTCAGGCGTGAAGAGTTGCAGTTGGTCAAGAACGCAATGATTCGGGCTGGTGCTGCTGAATACTCGAAAGGCTTCCTTCAAAAGCAATACCAAAAGCTAGCCCGGGATTTGAGGACTACTAAAACCCTAGGGAGTCAAACCGAGAATTACAAGGGCCTCGTATCGATAGAAGAGTCTCCTTTAACCAATGGTGCAACAGTGGCAGGTCTATCACCAGGCAAACCCATGCATACGCCACTGAGGCTGCGACTCATTGAGACGGTCCATACAAGGACACATCCCTCGCCACTCGGTACAACATCTTCGCGAGTAGGTAGTGCTACTAATTCGGAGCCCGCAAGGCTCACAGCTTCACATAAGGCAACGAATGACGATACTACAAGGAAGCAGAACAATGACTTGAATCCTTCGTCTGATCCAGCAAAAAGTGGTCCTGGAAAGCCGTCGATCGTTGCCCCGTCAAGACTTTTTGGTATTCTAGTGAATGAAGAAACTCTTCAGTGCACCAAGGTTCAGCAGCGAACGGCGGTACAACGAAACCCTTCCGCCGAAAACGGGTTTCCACAGATAGAATCTCGTCCTGAGCGCGCACCAAATCTATTCGGCCTTTCTGTAGGAGAAGCTCCAAGCAAGCCTTTGCCGTACCACAAGCCTTCCGATATACAAGCACGAATCCAGCGCGAGGGGACTCAACAACAATCCCCAAATCAACCATTTGAAGCAGAACCAAAGCTCGAGGCAGCAACATCAGACAATGTTGTCGGCGCTTTTTCTCCACACGGGAAATTGTCTGAAGTACGGAAGGATCAAGTGACTACGGATCAGCTCATGGATATGGTCAAATACAGGAACTTGAATGAAGCAAATCAGAGTAAAGCCTGGGACGATGTTGCCCATGAGTGCGGCCTGACTGCCACGTTAGCAGATATTGCTGTCGCTTTCGAGCAAGCGGGCTTTCCTAGACTTATCAGTACACTAGAGACTCTCAGATCAGCCGAGAATGCCGCAATTCCATCCTTGACAAAATTTGACACCCGCGTATCTTCTCAAGCGCCAGCTCCCCGGAACCAAACCCCACCTGGCACCGGAGTCGCTGCAGCACCCGCTAGAGCTTTCGAGACACCAGATCCAGCTATCATACCCGGTAAGGATGGAACCCCAAGCACCAGGTCAAGGCGTGGTCGTCCACCAGGCTCGAGAAACAAGTCGAAGTTTGAATACCGAGGAGGAGAATCTTCGATGTCGCCGTCACAGACACAATTGCCTGCCTCAGGCCAAAAAGGCCACGTGAGGAGCGCCGAAGCGAAGGCCGCCCAGAGTGCCGCAATGAAGGCTGCATGGAAAAGACGAAAGGAGAAAGGGACGAATGGACGACAAGTTGGTTCACCGATGCCGAGCACTACCGCAGGGCAATCCTTCGTGGATCGTTCAACCGCAACATTTGCCGCCGATATTCTTACTGCAGCCGCCGCTATCACAAAGGCTGCTTCTTCATTCGAGCCTCGATTCACCAAAACAAGTACTCCTCCTATAAAGCCCGACCCCTTGGAAGACGAGGCTGTCGATTTGCTGACAGGCGAGAGCGTGTTTGCTCAGCACTATGATGATCCGCCGCAAGCTCCCCAGCCGGGCCCACCACCAGCTAAAAGAATTGTACGCCGCAGCATTGCCTCTCGACCCATGTAGCTGCTGATCGAGAATAGCACGGAACACATGAAGAACCCGGGGGACTTGGTACCGAGCCAAAACACGAGAAAGATTACATAGTGCGTTCCTACTATTCTCTGCTCCCTTCAATACGCTGAAAACCACTAGCGGGGTCCCTACCGAAAGAAGAGTATCAGCCGTCCATACATTCGTGACCCTTTTCCCTGTCAAAAATGTCGCAAAGTCTACAGAGACAGTGGCGGGCTTGAATATCATATGGAACGCCATCCAGATTGCGACAAAGAGCCTCCAAGACGGGATAAAAGGACGGACCCTCAGCTCACAGTGCCCTTGGAATGTCGTCGATGATGTCTGGAATTTAGGAGCCTTCTCCTGTAGGTGGTGTAAACGTTGTCAATTTGGGGCGATACTGGAGCTCAGAAGGTTGGAAGAGCATTACTTATTTTGCATATCATGGCATTCATTTGCAGGTATATACTGTATACCCTTTTCTGTACATATTCAATACAGTGAGACTCATCAACATATATCATACAACAATTTGTGTGCAGCATAGCCGATATTACTATATTCTTTCTTTCACAATATCAATACGGCACTGACCCTTAATTGCAGCATCTATCAAACGGATCAAAGCCATTTTCCTCCTATACTTCACTATTCGAACAGTCACCGAGGGATTGAAGCCTCTCGTAGCGCCAGTTTTCACCTAATGAAAAATTGCAACACATATAGGAAGTTGAGTAGCGAAATTTTATCTGTGCTATGCATGAGAGACGGAGACTCTTGGTCCTGAATTGGAAGCGAAGGACAGTGAATCAGTGAGTCATGCGTGATGTTAAGGGGTTTCGTTTCGGAAAAGGAAGGATGGGAATGGGGTTGCTGTTGATTGGGGGAGTGGTGTTACGATACTGATGTATAGGGATTTGTATTTCGGAAAAGGAAGCATGGGAGTGGGTCTGCTCTTAATTGGTGAACTTGTGTAATATTACTAATCAAAAGGCGCCTCTGGAGCGTTGGGAAGTGAGCTTGGGACATTTCAAATGGTTTAGCTATCATTTGAATTCTCGTCAATCATATGGCTTATTCCATCCCAGCGCATCTAGCACAATCGTCACACAACCACCCTCTACATCTCCCCACCAGGAGCAACAGGATCAAGGTCCCCTTCCCTCCAAGCTCTCGCCTCGCGAGGCCACACTCGCTTGTAAAGTGACACCCCAACAGCGTCTTGCGGATTGATTTTGCCATCGAAAGTCGCCTTGAAATACCCATGAGTTCCTAGACTCTCTTTGATAAAGCCGCTCCTCCCCCTCTTCGTCCACAACTGTAATGCCTTGAACCAACTGACATCTTCTTTGTTGAAGAACATGTAGCGTACTGTGACGAGCTTCTTGTGGATCTTATAAGGGTGTCCGGTTAAAATGACACGTTTGGCTATCACACGGCTGGTGGAGGGTGGGAGCGAGGTGCCCGTTGCGATGAGATTGAGTGCGGGCGCGCCTTCGGTTGTGGAACGTTGGAAGAAGAGAGCGGGAACGGTACCCCAGGTCAAGGGAGCGATGAATGATGCGACGGCTGTTTGACCGGGATGGAGGTATCGTTGGAATTTGTGGATGTTGTTGGGTGTGTTGCCCATTTGGGAGAACAGAGGATTGATGACGAAGCGACGTGGGCCGCAGTGGAGGATCATTTCTTCCTTCGATCGGAGTGGTTTTGGGTAGTCGGAGCTCAAGGTCATGCTGAAATGGACGATCGTTCGCTTTTGTTCATGGCGGAGAAGTGAGTAGAGTGCTAGAGGTTTTGTAGGATTGTGGGCCTGCTGGAGGGAAAGGGGTACGTTTCGTAAGTGGACATGGACTCGCTTGCCGGGCTGCACTCCGCCAATCAGAGCATCGTTGTCTGCTTGCTTCTTTGCTCGCTTGTAGTCGGGAATCTTTAGCAGACGGTCCCACTCGTGAGGCTCGTGAGCTCTATCCTCGCTGGTCTCCCAGTGACTGGTCTTCAAGCTTTTCAGTCCGCGATACCTGGCCAGCCGCTCCTTGGCGAGTACACCGGGATGGAGCTCAATCTCATCTGGGAATTCCAGATCTTCCAGAGCCTCGTTCTTACGGGAAGCTCTGTACTCGGCTAGCTGGGCGGCTTCTTCATCGGGTGCGGGATCTAGGAACATCTCTGACTGCGGGTACTCTGATGGTGCGGCGTCAGTAGGCTCCCTCTGAATCGCTTGATCGAGGCCTTCGAGGCCATCTTGGGGTAAAGCGGTAGCATCCATGTCCACATCCTGGGTCCCATCCTCCAGTGCATCTTCGAAATCCGAGCCAGAGTCGGACATGTCTCCTAGGAACCAAGCTGATTGATAGACCGATGTACCTTTAGGTAAACGCTTAGGCCGTTCTGGCAGATGTGTTTCGTCGTCCGAAAAATAATGATGGTCATCGAGGAGAACCCCTCGCTTTTCTGTGGGCGCTTGTGAGACTGATATTGCGTCAACATCTTCCATAGCAGCTTCGTAGGGGGCCAGTTCATCAAGGTCCTCTTGGGCTGCATCTGGCGCTTCAAGGACCTGCCCTTCTTCTGATGTGTCAACGGCCATCTCATCAGCCTTCCTTTTCTTGGAGGCTGGCAAATTCGCATCTGTGATCTTTTCGATCTGAAAGTGGCCCCAATCGCCAACTTGTACGAGACGATTTGCTTGCAGACCTTTCCCACGGACGACACCTGTGATCACCACATCGCCATGTGTAACAGCTGGATTACTAGCATTCGGCCACAGGACAGTCTCAGATAGCATCCAGCTTCTATCCTCGCGCCACTTAATGCCTTTTGGGGTGGTTGTACACAAAGAACGGACGACATTCGCACACTCGCTCTCGGAATCAAGAGAAAAGACCTTTTCCTGCGTAGGAAAGAAATGCGTAATGTATGATTTTAAAGAAGCTGTAGTTTGTGATCTGGTTTTTGCGGACTCTACATTGTTGAGATTTTGCACCATTGTAAGCACGTTTGATACACCCTGGCCCTCAATTGTCTTGAGCAACAGTTCACCTTTCTCGTCTGGCTCTTCCGCTGGCGACAACAGAAAAATAATGACATCTGCACATCGGCATGCGTCCAGGGCTGTCAAAAGATTTTTCTCCACAGGTACATAGATTAAGCTTTGCTTGAACCTGTCCACCCTAACTTTCATATGCCCTTCGAGTGGCCATATCGACTCTGCATCCACGGCCTGATTCAGCTTCTGTATGGCAGCTACTGCAGCCATGTCCTCACATAGCGGCACGACAGCAACGACCCTCGGTGCCCCATTATACCCAGCAAATACGCTCGCAGACTTCTGGTTCTGCTGGTGTTTAATCTGCCGTATCTGCTTGGCCTGATTCTTGCGATCAAATTTAGACATGACTTGCTGATGAGGCGTTTTCCGATTGGGATTCCTTTTCTCAGTGCCTTCTACCTTGCCTTTAGCTAATTCTCTGATCGAGTTTTTGGAGGCGTGCCGCGATTTGAAAGGCTTGTGGGAGCCTTTGGTGTCGCTCCGGTGATGGTGGTCTACCATTGGCGCCATACTGCTGCCAGCTTTGAATCTGAAAGGTATGGAAGCCAGCTTGGGGTCCACAGGCAGACGGCGCCACACAGAAATCGTTTGACTGCGAAGAGACACCTCGAAATTTCCGTACCGAGTGCAGAATGCGCGGCATCGTTCCGCCCCCGCAGTTTTTTCGACTAACCACCCTCTGGCCTAAGGTATCTTTTTAGTCAGGATTTCCACCATTGCTGCTCCCTGACCGCCGGTATGTCTTTCTACGATGAGATTGAAATCGAGGATATGACCTATCACGAGTCCACAACTTTGTACACCTACCCTTGCCCCTGCGGTGACCAATTCGAGATCTCACTCGCAGATCTTCGCGATGGCGAAGAGGTCGCAGTCTGTCCCAGTTGCAGTTTGATGATCAAGGTCATATTCGAAGCAGTAAGTCGTATGGCGTGGACGTGATCCCCGCATCTGCGGCGTTGACGCGCTGCTGTAGGAGGATCTACCAGAGGAAGTCGGAGAAGATGCGCCCACATCAACAGCGCCGGTAGAAGTAACCGCTTGAAGCAGCTATATTACGGAACACTCGGTGTGCACTCAGAGGGACCATACACTCGAATGTCACTCGGTGGACAAATGCTTCGAATCTGACGAAATGGCTGTGTCGCAAAGCCCACTGCTTCAATGCTGCAGAGAGCCAGGCCCGCGGCGCAAGTCTGTGCATGGCAGCTTAACGGAGTGCTGGGGAAAGATCCCGCCTAGCGAAGTAGTATGGCAAAGACCTTGAGCAGGCTTTGCAAATCATGCTGGTGCATTGCTGAGGTGGACACCGTATTGGGACATACATCCATACGCAGCATTTGGTTATTCGATGCTAGGTATTCGAGACTACCATGTTTGGGTTCATTGCAATTCCTACCTCATAACGCCATACATATCTCTATCATCGCCATCCTCTCCCGATCCCCGCCAATCCCTCCACCCCAATCGCAATCGACCCAACACCCGCTCCGCCACCGTCTCTACCTCTCTTAGCCACCTTCCCTTGCGCTCTCACACCACTGACAACCTTATCCAAGCCCGTCTCAATCACAACGCCCCCAACAATCATCTCCCCAAGGCAGGCATGCAGTGTCTCGAAGTTGAAGATCAAGTCCAACTCGCACACGTTCTCAAACAGCCGATCGAGTGCTTCGACGAAAACTTGGATCAGGTCGAGGAGAGCGAGAGGGGACTCTGTGGAAGTGGAGATGAGGATGAAATAGAGAGTTGCGTAGTGACGGTAGGTTACTAGGGAAGGCGTATCGTTATGGGGCTGGTTGGGGGTGGGGGCTGGGGTGGAGGAAGCGAGTAGCGGTGGGAGACTGGGGAGTGGTTGTCAGTATGATGTTTGAGGGTCGGCAAGAGCAAGAGGAGACATACGGTAAGAAATTGCAAGCTGAAGCAGGGCGCTGGGCTACTAGGGTGAATATCTCTGAAATAAGACGTTGTTGTACACTTGTATCCTGAGTGCGGCGTCAAAATGATGTTCAAAAGGATAGGATTGGTGTATTCCGTACTAGTTGTGTGTAAAACTTCGTCAACCGTGGCTGACCCGAATTATTGAATACCAAGACGGCGCTGATCATTCTGGTCGCAGCTTAAGTCAACAGTAAGCTACGACATTTATAGATGAGGTGAGTTAGCCAAGCACCGAGGCACCCAAGATCCATTGAATCCAATGCAGGCAAGCGTAGGCGAGGAAGATTGCGGGGCAATTTTTCCCGAGGGAACAGCTGCGGACTTTCTGTGTGGACGTCAATTTCGATGCAAAAGAAGGGAATCTCATATATCGAAACAAAATTAGTCTAAATGGAAAATGAAGTCGAAACCGTCACGGATACATCCCAGAAACATTCCAGAAGGGATCATGACGACCCAGAAGCAGTAGCGCTCAAGCAACGAGCCCTGGAGGCGCATAAGAAATATGGTCGCGGAGCTCCCATTCGGAAGCAAAACATAAAAGACAAGAAGCTACGTGGAAATCTGAGAAGTCTAGAAAGTAAATACAAGGATTCCGTGTTGAGAGCTCAGGATGCCGAAATATTGCTCGAAAATCAAGAGGGTTTTATACAGACCGAAGGAAATTTGGAAAAGACGTATAAAGTTCGGCAAGATGAGATCAAACAAGAGATTGCCGTTGAAACGGCGAAGATGGGATTTGATCTGAAGCTAGAGGGGTTGGGGCCGTATATCATGGATTATACCAGAAACGGAAGAGGATTGCTACTCGCAGGAAGGAAAGGCCATGTCAGTACGATGGACTGGAGGGCAGGGAAATTAGGGTGCGAATTGCAGCTGAGAGAGACCGTGAGGGATGCAAAGGTCAGTATTCAAGCCCAAGCTCGGACGACTGATGATAATTCTGGTCCGTATAGTGGCTGCACAACAACCAGTATTTTGTTGTGGCACAGAAGAAATATGTATTCATATATGATCACTCAGGCGTAGAGCTTCATCAATTGAAGCACCACATTGAAGTAAATCACATGGAGTTCTTGCCATACCATTTCCTTCTCGCCACAGTTGGCAACAGGTACGAAACTCTATTTCCAATCATCGTGAATCTGATTCATTAGGTTGATACTTCGTTTTGTTACAGTGGCTATCTAAAGTATCAAGATACCAGTACTGGCTCGATCGTCTGCGAAATGCCCACCAAATTGGGAACACCCACAGCTCTTGCGCAAAACCCACATAATGCGATTATCCACCTTGGGTCCCAAGCTGGTACAGTCACGCTCTGGTCGCCTAATTCGACAACACCACTCGTCAAGCTTTTGGCCCACCGAGGACCTGTACGTTCTATAGCTGTCGATAGAGAAGGTAGGTACATGGTGTCAGCCGGCCAAGACAGGAATCTCGGGGTCTGGGATCTGCGAATGATGAGGGAAGTCAACAGTTATTTTCTTCGCAAGCCAGGTTCATCATTATCGATAAGCGATCGTGACCTTGTTGGTGTAGGATGGGGGACCCAGACTTCGATCTGGAAGGTATGTTGATCCAATCTCCCGAGATTTGAGTTGGGACGGTGAGCTTATGATATAACAAGGGGCTGTTTAACAAACATCGGAATGACCAGGAGAAGGTGCAAGCACCCTACATGGGTTGGGGAGGGGATGGGAGAGGAATCGAACGCGTGAAGTGGTGTCCCTTTGAAGAGTACGTTACTTTACCTTTCCTATATCAGGGATACTCAATTAATGCATCACTCCGGGTCACTGTTGGGACTAGGCTCTTCCATGACTCGCAGTCTTAACCACGAACTAGTGTGCTAACGTTGAGCCCACAAACAGCGTTCTAGGCATATCACACGACCGAGGCTTCTCAAGTATCATCGTACCAGGCGCCGGCGAGCCAAACTTCGATGCGCTCGAAGTCAACCCGTACGAGAATACCAAACAAAGACAGGAGGCAGAAGTCAAAGCACTCCTCAACAAGCTGCAGCCAGAAATGATATCCCTCAACCCAGACTTTGTCGGAAACCTCGACCTAGCCTCTGCAGCTGAGCGGAAAAAGGAAGCAGATCTGGACCGGAAACCTCAAGATCCCGTCCTCGCGCTGAAAAACAGAGGCAGAGGAAAAAACAGCAGCTTGAGGAAACATTTGCGGAAGAAGGGGAAGAGGAACGTCGTTGATGAACAGCGGCTCCGGATTGACGCTTTGAGGATGGAGCAGAATAAGAAAGCACGGACGCAGCTGAAGAAGCATGAGGAGGATCTTGGACCGGCGCTCGCACGGTTTGCGAAAAAGGGGCCTTGATGATGCTAGACTACCTACGCAGTCATACGATTGTAGCAGTGTTCCAATCACCGCATGTTCTTCGCGAAAGGCCGAAGGTATCGAACCTACAATACCTCCTCACAAATCCTAAGGAAAACCCCGGCCTCGCTACCTAAGCATCCCATCCCAGTCCCACAATACCAAGCCACAGCGCCGATGGACCCCACCCCGTCAAGCCTTGGGAGCCACACCACCTCACCGCGCCAATTGAAGAGCCAAGACGATCAGCAAAGACCAAGACGAAGACATCCTACGACTTGAAATCAGAGAAGTGCACAGCCCAACTCTCCATCGGAAACTTCACATAGTATCAGCAGTACATACTGAAAACCATGAAAAAAAACCTTCCCATCCTGCCATCATTCAGCCGGAGAAGTCCCCAGAACGCGAAATATTTGATTCCTGCATGTCGCCGAAGGTTACTGCCTGGATTTTGGAAAGGTGGTTTGGTAGTATGTATGTTTTGAGAATGGGTATGGGTATGAGTATGAGTATGAGTATGAGTATGTGTATGAGTAAGGAAACGACCTATACCATTCGTAGTCTCCGACTCAGACTTGTCGCAGGATTACTGCACTATCAACTAAATACAGCATCTATATGGGTATGCGATCTTATTCTTGATATCCAGGGTATGGCTGGGTAAATTCGTGTTCGCTCAGCGGATGTAGACCTGTGAACAATGTATTGAGGAGTGCAGGATGAGGATAATGGAATTGAGTACGTACTGTAGGTCGAGGATCGTGGGATGAACGGTTTCAGTGATGAACGAGGATCCGATCGAGGAAATCCGTGTAAGGGATAGTGGGGGAGGTGGGTTCTAGGCTAGAAATCTTGGACGGGCGGATTGGGTTTTGGGGAGAGGTGTAGGTGAAGATGGAGGTGCGGGTATAGGTAAGAGTCAGAGGGTTGAGGAAGGGGAAGAGGCGGGATGGAGATGGAGATGGAGGGGTTTGTGGGGGATTTTTGGGAGGGGTGGTGGCTAATGGGATGAGGGTGAGGGGTGATGAGATGGTATGGTAAGGGAAGAGGAGCAGAAGGGGGGATGGTGGGGTTTTGATTTTTAGTATGGGGGTGGGGGTAGTTGGTTGTTGCTTTCATTTGAAGATGTCGTGGTGGGTTCGCATGCCTTTGAAGAGGAGTGTGGTTCTCTTCGGAGAGGATGGACGTGAATAAGGTACAGCGCGCGAGGGCGGAGAAAGGGTGATCTGTAAGCTCTGTTGTTTTCGTGTTGTGGATATCGTACCTCAGGACGTTTTCCCTTGATGACGGCACGCTGGAGCATTAGATGCTGTGATATGACATGAGAAGAATTTAGTATCAGCCAAGACTGGTGGACGGAAACATGGAGCTTTCGATATTCTTCCTTGAGTCGCAGAGTAGTCATTTCCTCGACTTGATCCTCACATACAGCGGCGTCTTCTCATTGATTAAATATACCTTCTGATCATTCCACTCCCCCACGTTCCTCTCGCTCAGTTCCAGATCGAAATGCCAGATCATCTTGGCCATTATGAGTTTCATCTCCGCCCACGCCAGTCTGTGAAAACCTCACTATCAGTCCTTACAAAGTCTAGCTTTCAAAAAAGGGGTGGTTCACGTACGTCTTCCCGATACAATTCCGTGGCCCGACCATAAAAGGCTCGAAGATTCCCTTGTCGTCATGGGCGAATTTGGGATCTGCATCCTCGAGCCAGCGCTCAGGGATGAAAGTATCTGGTTCGGTGAAGTTGGTCGGAGAGTGGAATGCTGTCTTTTGGGGGATGCCGGCTCGGTACTAAAGCAGTCAGCAACATTATTTCCCATCTGCGTATGAGTCGGTGGAGAGATATACGCCTTGAGGAACAGGTATGCCACAAATCTCTACTCCAGGCCTATCCACCTGTCGGGGAACAGAGATTGGGCCTGTGGGATGCACGCGGAGTGTCTCCTGGAACACCGCATGTAGATACAGCAAGTTCGATACCGAAGAGACGGTGATCTGCTTCGGATCTCCACCGAAAGCACCTCGGATCTCTGCCTGCAACTTCTCCATGATTGGTGGATTTCGCAAGCAGAAGTAAGTAGCTCCCGTGAGCGTCGTGGCAGACGTTTCGCTGCCAGCCAGAACGAGCAGTGTAGCCGTCGAGTCGATTGCTGGCCTTGCCATGCCTCCCTGATAATTGTTTTCGAGTATGTATTTCATGAAGTCAGGACGGTCGGATTTGGACTCGATACGCTGATCGACTTTCTCGCGCGTCCATGTGTGCGTTCGCATTGCCATCTCCTTCACCTGAGGAGGCATGCATAGTTTCAGAAGTGTGTACATTGGTGGGAAATGATGGAAGACGGTGAGTAATTGTGCGAACTTGACTCCTTTGAAGACGGCTGCCACCCAGGGATGGTTATCGCCTTTCTCGAGGGAATGGAACGATTCGCCAAAGCAGAGATCCCCCAGCACATCGAAGGTGGTGAAGTTGTACCAGTCGCAGATATTGACCTCTTGGATCCCATCCCTGCCCTTCTCGGCTTGGTCACACAAGCGTGTGATGAGAAGGTCACTGTATTTCTGTAAAATGTACTCCTGCTCACGTAGCGCGCGATCCGAAAATGCGTGACTGAGAATCTTCCTCTGCTTGCCATGGGTTTCAGGATCCGGGATCGTCCCAATGGACGGGTGACCATTGGGTGTCTCGAGCACTCCGAAAATTGGCTTCGGAAGCTGGGGTCGGGCCATGTAGATATCTTGCCAGGCGGACGAGCCGATGAATGAAAGCTCGTCTGGATGGACGCGGACCACCACACCATACTTTGCATGCAATTTGTCCGTCCATGTGGGGAAGCGGCCATTGATCAGTCGCCAGACAAACGGCAGTGGTGTCGCAGCTGCGAGCTTGGGGCCGGGAAAGTTGCAGAGAGGATGGAAGTAGATGTTGTATACAGCGGAAACCAAAAACTTGATAGACAATGCAAATAACGACTACGTAGGGTCAATGGGCACAGTAAATGAGTATCTACACAGTTGACTCACCACCAAGGTTATCCAGCGAGCCGTTGAAGTGATTGTGGCCGTGAGAGCCCCCCAATCGAGGTCCATAGTGCCGCTCATCATGTATCTCAGTTTGAGGATGTCAAGGACTGAAGGAACTCAATCAACCCAAGATCACATGGGCGAAGAATATCCAGAGATGCTGATGATAAATCAACGAATCTCAAAAACCGCTCACATACCGGTCTTCCTGGGTGAGTGACAAGTGAATCGGTTGGCACGCCTCAGAAAAGATCGTCGCCCCGCAGGAAAAACCCCCTCCATTACGCTCCATCCCCAACTCGAACCCCAGAATGCACCACATACTCTGGATAGATAAAACCAAGCCCCATGCAATGGAAACCTTGCCCCCTACCCCACAATCTCCGCCCTCCCCCCAAAAAGCACCTTCCAATGCACAATCTCCACAACCTCCACCCCTTCTCCTTCTCCCTCTCCCTCCCCCTCCCCACTCAACCCCTCCTTCTCCCCATCCAACCCCGCTACCCCCTTATCCTCCCTCCTCCTCAAAACCCCCACCGCCCTCTCCAACCTCCTCACCTCCCCCACCAACCGCTGATGCCTCCCCACATACAAATACACCCTCTTCATCCACTTCTCGTCGCTTGTGGGGTTCTGTGGTGAGTAGTCGGGGAAGGTGAGGCGGCCGATTGGTGTGGTAGTTGCGCTAGAGGGTTGAGAATTAGGGGAGTTAGGGAGATGGAGGGTTCCTTGGATTTCGAGGATGGCGAGGCCGGTGGGGGTGTGGAGGAGGGGGGGGAGGGGGTTTGAGGGGTTGGTTTTGGGGGATGGGTTTGTGGGGGGAAGGTGGAGGGGGATTGTGGGCATTGTTTTTGGACTTTTTATCGGTGGTGGGTTTGTGGTGGTGTGGTTGTTTTTCTTCAAGTGTTGATGGGAGGGGTCCAGAGGAGAGATAGTGTTGGTATGGAGTTGGGCGTCTTGAGCCTCGATTGTTCTGATGCGCTCTGCCATTGTTGAGGAGATTTAGCCTAATTACTTTACGAGCGATGATATACAACGCGCTTCTACAATACATATTCAGGTAGGCATCATGTTGGCTAGAGAGATGCAGCTTTTGGATTTGTCCTTTTATCGAACAAATTGTGTGAGAAAGCTAAAGTATTGAAGCATCTCTCAGCGCAATTGTCTTCATTCTCATTCTACAGGAAGGTAAAGAGATTGGAGATATCGCAACGTGAAGCCATGTGTTTGGCTAGTGAAAGAGACGTCTTGTCTCCAAACAACGATTCTGAGGGTGGTGATGAAACCTCTGATACCACCATCATCGCACGACTTCCATTACAGAAGTGATAATGCAAGGGAAGTATTCTGTAAGCGAAGTCCAAGCTTTGCTGTCTGATTTTTGAACTGCAATTGCGTGGACGGACGACATGGCCGTCGCATGCATCTCTGTTCCTTAGATCTTGATCTTGCTGGATGTGACAGCAGATTGCAATTGGTGGTTCTCCATTCTGCAATCCCCATCGCTTCCTGACAAAGCCATGTGAACTTCAAACCAAATCCCATATCTAGAGACCAGAGAAAGTGGACTGACGTCTCCAGAACATGTCTCTTCGATATGTGAAGCTCAAACGTGAAGGATTTTTGTCTTGGGACCATCGACTAGGCCTTGACCCGCGCTCACCGCTCAAAGCGTGACTCAATAGCTCTCAGTGAATGCATTGTCTCTCCATTGTCTTCATCCCTCGGCCGATCTCCACTGTTTATTTATCTACACCACCTGCTTTGTGTTCCACAGCAACGAACGAACGAGATAAGGACCCCTTTGTCTAACACAATTTGTGCTGACACGCGCCATTATCAGACGCGACGAAAATCTCAACCGTCAAATATAATTCTCATTGTGCTACTTCCAACAATGGAGGACACGCCGGAGGGGAAGAGACCCTCTTCGGGTAACGTGATGTGAATGTTAACGGAGAAAGCAGTGACTAATGAATACAGCACTCACCGCTTCATCCCAACACTTATCTCCCTGGTATAGGACAGGCGCGTTCAACGACGTGGCCCCTTCTGCAACACTTGGCCCACAATCGCTGTCTTGGAGAAAGCTAGACACTGCTGGAACTTCATCAAGTTCCACTTCATCAAGACGATTTTGGTCTTCACCTTGGAACAAGACGGAGCTCAATTCTCCAAGCGATTATTCTTCACCACCTTGGGGTCAGAACAACACCACTAGCCCAGGTCAAGTATACATACCGCCCTGGAAAAGACTTAACATGTCAAATAGTCCGCGTAAGTCCACCATGGCTTGCAGCTCTGAGAGATCAGGTCTAAAATGCGTAGCGACACCTACCCACGGAGAATTTCGGCCGCGATTGCACTTGACTATCCCGAACCAATCGGCAGGTGTCAATATAATCGAATCATTCCTAAAAAATGTTACGCAGAAGGATGCTCACGGTGTGACAGGTGTAGCAGCACATGCGGTTGTACCGCAGCAAGCAGTACATGGGTCTCTTACCAGTCCACCGACCGTTGAGACCCAAACACCGTATGAAGAAGTCCAAACTCCGACGATGAGGCGGCCACACGTGTTCAACGCGAATGCATCCGAATTTCTCCACAGTGGGACGCCGATTCCGGAGGAGGTGGACGGCTTCATCATTGGTCCCAGGATGCCGCCTCGTACGGAGAGCGTGAGCGGAGGGATCAGTTCACCGCGAACAGATTGCTCTACTTTGGCAAGCCCATCGAAAGAGAGTCTTCTCCCGTTAGGCCAGCCAAGCCTCGCTGCAAAAGAATCGCACCCGCATCTCATGGGAACCCTCAGCGATTCAAGTCAAGCAGCTATCGATAGTCCAGATGAGGCAGCGCAAGCAAGTCACGCAGAAGGCTCAGATCGTCCTGGTCCGGCGCGATGCCCGAGTGGTCCTAGGATGACGGGTGGAAGGTTCCCACATACGAACCCACGCACACGAGAGCCCTCGCATCTGATCATACCGAACCGACCACGGAGCGATGTGAGCCATACCAACTCAAGGACATGGGTCAACCCGAAGACGAAGTTGCAGGAGAGATGGGCCGAGGTGTACAGAAACCTCAAGGAGATGAGCCTGATAAAGGAGTACCGCTCTGAACGTTCAAGTGCTCCTCCACCAGTTGGTGGTTCGTTCTGCGTCCCTACCACGTTCAACGAGTGGAATGAACATCGCTTGGAATTCGCGAACGATCGCACGAAGCAAGCTAGACGGAGGCTTGCTCGAATGGAACACCAATACTCAAGACCACGTCATGAAGATTTGCCATCTGCGGGGCCAACGGCACCGATTACTGTGTCACCTTTCGGTGGGAAGAAGTTCAGGGATGGCCTCAGTGCCGTTCTGTGCATGGCCACGATCTGGACTACCTGGAAGCCTTCCAAGGAACGGCAGACCTGGTCGTGGTTCAGAGAGGAGCCGTCGAGAGAAGAACAGATTGCGGAGGAGCGACCGGAAGCTATGTGGCCGACTGAAGAAGAGATGAGGGAGGAGGGCAATGAGCGGATGACATCTGGTTTTCGTCGATTTCCGGCTCTGCCGAGGGTACCTGGCAATCCCACAGTCAATTGGAAGCAAAAGAAAGCGTTAGCCCAACTACCGTTCGATGAAGTCTGGAAGCTGCCGAGTGCAGAAACGTTCGATGCTCAGCATGAGAAGACTGATACTGATGAGATGAGGGCTATGGAAGAGTGGATCGGACACGATCTGGTGACTGCGGTTGCATACGAGATCTGGGATGAGGGTTGATCGAGAGGTGAAGAGGTGGAGTGCATGCTAGATGGTTGGATCGACTTGCGATGGTAGAAGGATAGAGGGTTTGCGTCAACCGGTATCAATACGCTTGACCGCCCGACTGCGTGCGAGATTGGCAAGAAGGAGGCCCTATTCGGTGACTCCGTATATCTTTGGAAATGCATCGTTAGTTGATAAGTGAGAGGCAGCATTGATTTGGATAGCGTGCATGATGTGGTCTACATAGGTAAGGTAGGTGGATTAGCAGCAAATTCAGACCAATCAATGGTAGAGCCCTGCATGTTATTGCGATGGTTCTCGTGACAACTGTTACCGTAGCTTCGCCTTTCGCATGGTATCATTCCACACTGAGGTTGGACTCACCATGTTTCCTTTTCTCTCTTTTAAAGAGCCGGATCTATCTCAAGGAGAATGTTTCGTCCGATGATATCCAGGATGCCATGATTTACTGGTGCTAGTCAAGTCGGGAAAACCTGCCGTGACACGCTAGCGTCATATAAACAAAGACGGATTACCTTACCCAAGGTCACCCAATTCGACACTCGCTCACCAACCCAACTCTCTTCCAACTTGAAAGGCGCGGATTTCTGTTCGGCCTTGACGTATTGACGCTACAGCAGCATTGAATAGTCGTCTTCTGTCCTCGACCACATTGTATTCGATTTCAGGCCAATCGTAAGGAACTTTCACAACGAACCCTCAAATGGCGCCTTCTACCAGCTTCTCGTCTGTGGAGAAGAGTGATGGCCATACCAAAGGTAGGCGCCTCCAAAAATGAGTTGAACTTAGGTTGACACCCGAAGCAGGCGAGCTTCCTTCTCCGGTACAAGCTCGTACAGCCAATTATCGTGGTTACGATCATGTGACCTGGTATGTCGGAAACGCGATGCAAGCTGCCTCTTATTTCATCACTCGGCTGGGCTTTGCACCCAAGGCCTATCAAGGCCTGGAAACCGGGTCTCGGGCACTTACCTCTCATGTGAGTGCCATTCGATAACTCTTGTTCCTGTCACTGTCTTCCCTGGGTATAGTGGTACCAGCTGCGCATGAGCCAATGATGCTGAAAGTGCCTGTATTACATCTGTCAGGGACAAGTGCGCTGACTTCGTAATCCGTAGGTGGTGGCGAACAAGACCGTCACATTCGTTTTCGTATCCCCCAATCAACCCCCCGATCGGGTGGAGGTCAATATGACGGAGAGCGACAAACAGCTGCTCCAAGAGATTCACGCCCATATTGACACACACGGAGATGCGGTCAAAGATGTAGCTTTCGAAGTTGATGATGTGAGGATCGCTTACAGCACTGCTGTAGCCAACGGGGCCACTGGTGTGCAGTCCCCACTTACTACCAATGACAAGGACGGCGAGGTCGTAACAGCCGTGATTGGAACATTCGGTGACACCACGCACACCCTTGTCGAGCGCAGCAATTATCGAGGTATTTTTCTGCCAGGATACCGGGCAGTGGAGTCGCATGATCCTGTGAACGACTTCTTACCAGTGATCGAGATGGAGGACATCGATCACTGTGTGGGCAATCAGGATTGGGACCAAATGCAAGAAACCTGTGAATTGTAAGTCATCGATGAATGTTATAAAAATATGGACAATGCTAATGCAAAGTAGCTACGAAAAGTGCCTGGGTTTTCATCGCTTCTTTTCTGTTGACGACGGAGCATCATGCAGTGAGTACTCCGCCATGAAGTCTGTCGTGGTGGCCTCGGAGAACATGCGCATCAAGATACCTATCAATGAGCCCGCTCAAGGGGTGAAAATGTCGCAGGTGGAGGAATTTGTAAGGTTCAACCACGGGCCTGGCGTCCAGCATATTGCTTTCCGCACCGAAAACATCATTGACTGCGTGATCAGTCTGAAGCGGCGCGGCGTTCAATTCATCAATGTGCCCAGCACGTATTACGAGGAAATGCGGGAGCGACTATCGGGCAGCATGATGCAGTTGGAGGAAGACATTGCTACACTTGAGAAGCTGAACATTCTGATCGACTTTGACGAAGGGGGCTATCTGCTCCAGCTGTTTACCAAGCCAGTGACCGATCGGCCAACGGTATTCCTGGAAGTCATCCAGCGTCATAATTTCAACGGTTTCGGCGCGGGAAACTTCAAGGCTTTGTTCCAAGCGATTGAGAGAGAGCAGGCGAAACGAGGAAACTTGGATCGGGTATAGACTGGAGAACGGTTGGTCGATGCCCGCAGTGGCCGCGTTGGGAAGTAGAGAACAGTTACTGGATAGAGACTCTATCCCATGCCCCTTTCACTGAATGAAAGCACGTAGAGGTCGGATGAAAGCAGAGAAGTTGACAGAGCTGTATGTATTAATAGTATGCGACCGAGGGGTGCATTTAATCATTATCCGGAACCAAATTTCCGTTTTGGGACGCGAAGAGACGACCGCTCAAACACTTTTCCCCAATTGAACCATTCTCAACGCTCACTCAGGTACTTGATGAACACCAATTTACCGAAGACGTGGCAGCAAGACGTCCAGCTGTCTCTAATGTAATCCTTTCGATCGATTCATGTCAAGTCTAAGACTCGTTAGACACGGGGTTCTCTTCACACTATTTCATCCTATCGTGCAGGCGCGACCTTCTTTGGTATTCGGATACCCGTCGAGTAGACCTCTGCCTACCTCTTAATACAAAATCGTGCTCTCTTTCCCTATGGCGGACGATCCCAGAAAGGATTCGAGTGCTGATAATTCGGACCGAGAAGGCGTAGGTGACTCCGCATGAAAGGCGAACATTAGAGGGGCTTACTCCTGAGTAGGATACCTTCGAAGATGCACCAGACTCTACATCAAGACCACAGTCAAGCCACTCAATCCCACACTATTCTCTTGGTCCACAGCGTCCGGCCTCTGTAGCCTCAACGCCAGAGACGCCGAAAGGTCCAAAGTTAGCAACACCCATCAACGGAGACCCGGTCCATAGATCCGAGCAAGAGGCATCAAGCCAACATACTAGCCTTGAGGATGCGTCATCCAATTCGCCATCATTGACTGCACATCAAGTTTCAGCCTCTTCCATGGAGGATGTGCAGCTAGACGGCGCCAATGACAGTAGGACGTCTAGCTCGACTGCTACGACCACTACCGATCAAGACATGGCCGCATCACCTCCAAAGTTACCCTTCCGGTCGCAAGGTCTATCTGGTAACCTGCCGTCTATCCCCTGGGGTCCTCCGCCCGCTGCAAAACCAACAGCAACCCCTCCGCACCCCCCTCCCCCGCCAAGGAAATTGGGCATGAGCTTCTCCTGGCTTTCGAGGAGTACATCCGCGAGCAAGGATGCTGTCTCAGCTCCCCCTGTACCCGCTTCACAGCATCGACGAAATACTGTCACCTCGATGGCTTCCGTCAGCTCCAATCCAGAACTCATGTTGAGCAAGCTGGACGAGGGCCAAGAGTCTCCATCAGATAGCTCAGCTGGGGCAAAGCACCAAAGGAACAGTCTACGAGATAGGTTCAAGATGCTTCGGATGAGAGAAGAAGCCGGGATACAATCCCTTGAGGGGCAGGAACTCGGGTCACCGACAGCTAGCGGAGGTGCTCTGGCTGCTATGATAGGACGCAGTGCAAGCGTCGGTCTTGGCATTGGAAGCCCTGCAAGCGTTGCTGATGAGAAAGAGGGCGGTCCTACTGGGGCCAGTCCCCTTCATTCACCTGTTGCTGCTGCTCCACCAATGATCGACCTCAATCTCGCTCCAGGAACAGCGTCTGGTGTGCATGCTGGGCCTTCGGCAATGACTGATCCGGCAACTGTCGTTGATTGGGATTTGTGGCAATCCGTGGTATACGAAGGGCCTTCGGCTGTTGCAAGGACCAGTGCCGAAGAACTCAGTGTAGCGATAGCAAGCGGCATCCCCAGTGCGATTCGAGGCGTCGTTTGGCAGGTACTGGCCCAGAGCAAAAACGAAGAACTAGAAAGTGTATATCGAGAGCTGGTAGTACGCGGTACCGACAAAGATCGAGAGCATACGGCTGCAGCCATGGGCCAACATTCAACCAGCAACCTCATGAATGGACACGCCAAGGAAAAGCAATCGATAGCATCCTCAGCATCGTCTGCACATTCAGGCCAGTCTACACCCGCCACTTCAGCGACCAATGGCATGGCATCGCCCGCCGCCTCACAAAAGGACGACCCCGAGACCATCATGAAATTACAAGCAGCGATGATAAGTGAGCGGAAGAAGAAAGCAAAGGAGGATGCCGCTGCCTTGCAAAAGTTGGAAAAGGTCATCCGCAAGGATCTTGGGGCGAGGACGAGTTACTCGAAGTATGCTGCAGCTGCTGGACTACAAGAAGGCCTGTTTGGAGTGTGCAAAGCTTATGCCTTGTTCGATGAAGGCGTCGGCTATGCCCAGGGTATGAATTTTCTTGTCATGCCACTGTTGTTCAACGTAAGTGATCCGTCAAGCAGTGGAAGACATATCTGACGTCCGCTCAGATGCCAGAAGAAGAGGCCTTCTGTCTCCTGGTCCGACTCATGAATCAGTATCATCTCCGGGACTTGTTCATCCAGGACATGCCCGGGCTACACTTACACCTGTATCAGTTCGAAAGACTGTTGGAAGACCTTGAGCCCGCCTTATATTGTCACCTCCACCGTAGAGACGTTGCTCCACAATTATACGCCACCCAATGGTTCCTCACCCTGTTTGCCTACCGCTTTCCTCTTCAACTTGTTCTTCGAGTGTACGATCTTATCCTCAGTGAAGGTCTCGAAGGTGCCATCCTCAAATTTGGCATAGCACTCATGCAAAAGAACGCCGAGACTCTGCTTGGCATGAACGATATGGCAGGCCTCACGAATTTCCTGAAAGACCGGCTCTTCGACGTCTACATTGACCAAGCACCTTCTGGAAATTCTCTCCTAGAGTCTGGATTCTTCGGCAGCTCAGGAGGGATCGATAAGGAAACCTACCGTGCAGATATCCTTGTTCAAGATGCTTGTTTAGTGAAGATAACGCCGGACATGCTCAAGACCTATACATCTGAGTGGGAAGCCCAAGAGCGCGCAGTGAAAGAAAGAGAAGTCGAGCAAGAGTCACTCCGGTCAGCTAACGCTTCCCTGGCACTCAAGGTCCGATCTCTAGAAGAACGAACGGAGAAGTCCGATACGGAGCATGTTCAGATGGCTTCGGAGCTCGTACGGACCAAAGTTGAGAACCAGGAGCTCCATGATGGCATTGAAAGCTTGAGAGGGCAGACTGAGGAACTAAGGAGTCTGGTCGAACGACAGCCCGAGGAAGTTGAAAAGAGGCTAAAGGAAGAGATGGAGAGGATAATGAAGCGAAATGTGGAAGTCCAGAACGAGAACAGAAGTTTGGAAGAGCAGATGGCAGATATGGAGAAGGTGTTGGTGCAGACAAAGATGCAATTTGCAGAGGTATTCACAATTACAGTCCCCCCTGATATTTTTGTCATACTGACAACAACCCAGATGAACTCCGAATACGACGGTCTGAAGCAAAAGTGGAACGACCTTCGCAAAGCCATCGAGGCCTGAACCTCCGCGCTCTTCCGGCTTTCCTTTTTGATCCTATCCTTGTTATTCCATCTCAACGAAAAACTCTCATTCCTTCTTCGAACCTGTCTTAGCTAATGGCGATCTTTCTGGGTGGCTGCATACACTTGGGCGTTTGCAGAACAATGGAGTTCCTTGTTAGATTAGCGAGCATGTATACCCAAAAGGCCTTGCCTTCATCACACTTTTGTCATAAAAAGCGCAACTGTATATAGCTCAATGAGCAAAGTTCCCAGATCCCGAAGGAGTCTGTGTTATGAGTTCTGTGGGTTTCCTGAATACTCTGACGTTCTTGGTGGGTGTAGGTCGTGACATAATAGAATGAATAGAATGGCGTTGGGATGTCTGGACGCAGTGGTCGGGTAATTTTGGAATGAGGTCCATGAGGAAAGGGCACTATTCCTCTCCACTTTCGCTTATGTATGTGTATTCTCTTGAGGAAATGAGGTTGAACTCAGTAAAAGGAAAACCAGCATGATAGATCCTCTTGGACGGAGATGGTCGTGATGGAGCTGTCAGTAGTTTGGATGAAGCTGTAGAGGTTAGCGTAGGTATGGGAAGATGTGAAGAGGTTGATCGGTAAGCAGTATAACGTGTCTGGATTGTGGGATATAGTATGGAGTTGACCAGTTCGTAAGGGTTGAGGATATGGTGGAGGGTTGTGGGGTGTGAGGTGTGTGTTTTGTGGGATGGGGATGGTAGAGGGGAGGATGGAGTGGGGGGGGTGGAGGTGTGGACTTGGTGGAGGTGGGGTGTGCGTTTTGATTTATTTGGGGCGAGGAGTTAGGGATGACGGGTGATAAAGGGGGTTGGGGGGTATGGGGAAGAGGGGCGGAGTGGGGAAGAGGAAAGGGGGGAGAAAGGGGGAGTGGAGGAGGGGAGGAGAGTATGGATGGAGGATGAAAGATGGAGGAGAGGATTCGAAGAATTGAGTATAGCTAGGATTTTTCGTGGTGATGTGGTGGAGTTTCAGACTGGGAGAAGCAGTTGAGTGGGCGCTTGGGAGGTGGCGCCGTTTTCGGGATAATGATCTCTAGCCAAGCACGTTATCTGTGGGGGTGACATGGTTAGACGAACGGGTCGCTCGTGGTGGGATGTCGGGATTGTGTGCCATTGCTCGCACGGCTCGCATGTCGCTTGTTTGGGCTTCATGCCGCGCAGGCCACGCAATAGCCAGAATCTCATGGTTGTCAAGGGATGTGATGTTTCGCTCGTGATCAAGTGGAGCATGTGTTCTGAATTCCAGTGGCATGATGCGGTTTTTGAGATTCTCTCATCTGGTGATGTTGCCAACACTTCTCCTTCCAATTATCCCAGTCGCCGCGGCCCTGGCATTACCATCGAAGTAGGACACAGCCCTTACAGTTCCTCCATCATTCGAGATTCCTCCACCACCGAGTTCCTTTCTCCGGAAGCGAATGAACAATGTCTGGCAGAGCTTCCTCGGACCTGAAGGCTGGCAGGTCAATTACATCACCTTTGCTCACATACTGCCACTTCAACTCGCAGCATTCGGACTGCAAGAACTGTATCAAGCAGTCGCCGTGAGTGCTTACACCTACCAACTGACCTATACGCCTCCTTCGAATGCAGTGGTTCTCAGTTTCGGAGAGTTCAAATTGACTCTATCCTCGAATGTGCTGATACCGTGGGCGTTGGTACACGCGTTCGCCCTCAAGATGTGGGCTGCTGCGGGAGCGGGCTTCACGCCGGGGTATACGATAGATTTCACAGGCCCTAATGGTACCGTGCTAAGGGCGAGCTTGAGGGTGTCGAGAGAGTATAGAGAGGGTTCGAGCAGCAAGCCTCCGGCACCGAAGCCGGACTCGGTTTGATGAGAGGTGATTGGGGTTTCGAATGGTCATTCCTTGATACGTGGTAATGGGTCATCCTTCGATGGAGCAATAGTAGGGCTGGGGCGAGGCTTGGGGCTTGACGTCCATATTGAATTGATCGTCTCATGAAACCATTCCCGGACCTGGAAATACATTAGTAAGGAACTTATGAAATGCTTATAATGGCAACACGTACACCAGCGAACGGTGCAACCTCTCTGCCTGCCATCTCTCCCCAGTCCATGAACAGTATTCCATATACGAAAACGACTGGAATCAAAGTGAGCACACGTTGACCTGATGATTTGTGATTGGACCCGAACATGCAGAGCTTCCCCACGCTGTCAGTTTGACTGCTTTCGTCCATCGCGGCCGAGCCCACTTCAGCTTTGATCTCCGGCGGTACCTGCGTTCAAGTCGGAATTGATGCTTAGGATGGAGCTTCGAGAAATCAGGTGGCCATTCCTTTTGAGCTTTATAAGGATTGCTGAGGAGGGGAAGCTTGGGAGCAGCGTCTGCTAAGCGTCTCGTCGAAAGCCGAAACATCCCATGTAAATACTGAAGATGGCGCAAAGGAATCAGAGGATGTTGTCGACAAGCGGCCGTCAGCGCGGGAAGATCCCCAGAGCCCGCTATTCTAGCAGGGGGTTGCATGACGGCACAGAGCCGCAAGTACCCTCGTACCTAAGTATCTTTAGTGCGGTAGAGAGTCCATAAAGACTCATGTATGACTGCAAGTACGTTAACACCACTTAAGAACACGTATGTTATATGGCGCGAAGACCTTGAGACTGCGCATACACTGTTTCCATTTCTTTCAAATTCGCAGGGTCAATGGTTCATCGCCTTTGAGACAACATTTCGCGACAGCTATGGCAGCTACCAACGGCGCCATTGGCGCTGCGAACCCTAAGACTGATAAAACGCTGAAGTTGGAGAACGTAAGTAAGTGATCTCACCCAATATTGGCTTGGAATTGACCTGATCTCCCCAGACTGAAAAGAGGGATACTTTAATCAAGATCGAAAAGAGATATCAGAGAAAATGGCAAGAATCTGGTGTCTTCAATGCATCTGCGCCCTCCACTTCCGAGATACCGACTGGCTCGGTATCTGCAGCAGAGATTCGGAAGGAGCATCCAAAATACTTTGGTACATTTGCGTATCCCTACATGAACGGAACTCTACATGCTGGGCATAGCTTTACCGTCAGCAAGGTCGAATTCGCAGCCGGCTTCGCCAGGATGGAGGGCAAGCGTGTCCTATTTCCCCTCGGATTTCACTGTACCGGTATGCCCATCAAAGCCTGTGCAGATAAGCTGAGAGACGAGGTCGGGAAGTTTGGGCAAAGCTTCGAAGGATACACAGCAGAGGAGACTGGGGAAGGGGAGCAACAGCCCCCGGCGCCCACGCAGGCACAAACAAAAGACGACATTACCAAATTCACCTCGAACAAGAGTAAAGCTGCTAACAAGACAGTGAAAATGAAGTACCAGTTTCAGATCATGCTTGCATTGGGCCTACAGCGGGAGGAAATTCACAAGTTTTCAGATGCCGACTACTGGCTTAAGTTCTTTCCACCCATATGTAAAACTGACCTAAACAATTTCGGAGCTCGAATAGATTGGAGACGTTCTTTCGTGACCACTGATGCCAACCCGTACTATGACGCTTTCGTTCGATGGCAGATGAGTCGCTTGAGAGAACTGAACAAAATCCAGTACGGTATCCGATATACCATCTACTCGCCCAAGGATGGGCAGCCTTGCATGGACCACGACCGGACCGAAGGAGAAGGCGTGGCTCCCCAAGACTATACAGCACTCAAACTCAAAGTTAAAGAGTGGGCGCCCGAAGCTGCAAAAAAAGTAGATGGAAAGCTCCCAAAGGGAGCGAATGTCTACTTCGTCCCAGCCACTCTTCGACCCGAGACGATGTATGGGCAAACTTGCTGCTTTGTTGGCCCTAAGATCAGCTATGGTGTTTTTAAAGTCTCCGAGAACGAATACTACGTGGTAACTAAACGCGCGGCATGGAACATGGCATTCCAAGGGACCTTCTTCAAGAGTGAAGATTTTGCACGGGATGCCAGCCAGCTTCAGCCCGTGCTAGAATTCACGGGAGCAGAAGTCGTCGGTACTTTGGTCAACGCCCCTCTTTCCATCCATAAGGAAGGAGTACGGATCTTGCCTATGGAGTCTGTACTACCTAGCAAAGGCACTGGAGTTGTGACATCCGTTCCCTCGGATAGTCCTGACGACTACGCAACAGTCATGGATCTTGCCAAGAAGGCAGAGTACTATGGCATCAAAAAAGAATGGGCTGAGCTTGAGATCCCACCTATAATAGAGACGCCATCTTACGGTAAGATCACGGCCAAATTCCTAGTAGAAAAGATGAAAATCAATTCACCGAAGGATGCCAAACAGCTTGCGGAGGCAAAGGACCTAGCCTACAAAGAAGGTTATTACAAAGGCACGATGTTGATGGGTGACTTCAAGGGCCAATCTGTTGAGTCTGCTAAACCGAAAGTGAAAGAGGCGCTCATCAAAAGTGGCGAAGCCTTTGAATATGCCGAGCCCAATGGTCACGTTGTGAGCCGCAGTGGCGACGAATGCGTCACTGCTTATCTTGGGCAATGGTTTCTGAATTACGGAGAGAATGATCCTCAATGGCGTGATACAGTGCTACATCACGTTAAGGACGACATGGAGACCTACAGCTCCGAGACCCAGAATGGTTTCGAAAAGAACCTGGATTGGCTAAATCGATGGGCTTGTGCTCGAACATACGGCCTTGGTTCCAAGCTACCGTGGGATCCCAAATTCCTCGTCGAAAGCTTGAGCGACAGCACTGTCTATATGGCATACTACACCATTGCTCATCTCCTACATAGTGACAGCTTCGGTACCGAGCCTGGCCTTCTATCTATCAAGCCAGACCAGGTGATCGATGAAGTATGGGATTACATTTTCTGTAGGCGAGAGCTTAGCGACGAGCTCTTGAAGTCATGCGGAATCAAAAGAGCAGATCTTGAGACTATGAGGCGAGAGTTTGAATACTGGTATCCGCTTGATATGAATTCATCGGGCAAAGATCTGATCCCGAATCATTTGACCTTCTTCCTCTACATCCATATTGCCCTCTTCCCCAAAGAATACTGGCCACGAAGCGTACGAGCAAATGGGCATTTGCTACTCAATGGCGATAAAATGAGCAAGAGCACAGGCAATTTTCTTACTCTGAATGATGCAGTCAAGAAATACGGCGCTGATGCCTGCCGTATAGCTCTTGCCGACGCCGGCGATGGGGTTGAAGATGCCAACTTTGAAGAGTCTGTCGCCAATCAAATTATCCTCCGAATGTTCACACTCAAAGAATGGTGTGAAGAGGTGGTCAATGACGAGACCCTCCGTACCGGTCCTGCAGATGAGCCATGGGATCAGCTTTTTGAGAACGAATTGCACGCACTGGTCCACGAAGCACGAAAGCACTACGAAGCGTAAGGCTCCCTTCCCAATCGAACCCCAATTTCTTCAATACTAACGGCACTCGCAGAACGGACTACAAAGTAGCCTTGAAGTCCGCTCTGTACGACTTCACCTCTTGCCGCGACTTCTATCGCGAAGCCACGATAGCCTCCTCGATCCCCATGCACCGCTCTCTAGTCACCCGCTACATAGAGCTGCAAGCTCTAGTTCTCACACCCATCGCCCCGCACTGGGCCGACTACATCTGGCAAGAGGTTCTCGGCAACTCATCCACGATTCAAAACGCCCTTTGGCCCACCGTCCCCGCCCCCCGCCCATCCCTCACCGCTGCTCGCGAATACGTCAGAGCGACCAGCTCAGCCATCACGAGCGCAGGAGCCGCACAACAGAAACGAAAAGATAAAGGCAAAAATATCTCCTTCGATCCGAAAAAGCCGAAACAACTCACCATCTTCATGGCAGCTGCCTTCCCTGCCTGGCAAAACACCTACATTTCCATCGTGCGCGACAGCTTCGACGCCATGACCCTTCACATCGACGAAAAGAACCTGAACACCAAAGTCCAAGCGAAAGGCAAAGCCGAGATGAAAAAGGCGATGCCATTTGTACAGTCTCTCAAGAAACGCCTCCAGAGCGGAGAAAAGCCAGATGCGGTATTCGACCGCGAATTGATCTTTGACGAGAGCGAGATACTGGTTAAGATGGTCAAGGGGCTGAGGCGGACGACGGGGTGTAAGGTGGTTGAAGTGGTCAAGATTGAGGGGGACGAGGAGAAGATGGGGATTGTTGTTGTGGGGGAGCGAGAAGGTGAGAAGAGGAAGGAGCTACCGCCTGTGGCGAACCAGGCGACGCCGGGGAGTCCGAGCTTTCATTTTGTGAATATTGAGGGCTGACCTCGTGATATTTGGAAAATACAAGTGACGTTGAACTAAGGCTCGAGATATCCCAGGCTGTCATGTCTTTTTGAAGCGAAAAGCTTGCCAGTGTAGTCACGTCTGACATCGAAGCGAATGAGTTGGCTTAACACCAATATCCATATGATTACCCCGTTCAATGTATCTCACACTTCCTTTTTGCACTCGGTTGTCCAAGATCCAACATAGATCGCATCTCTCGCCCTCACACAAGACAGCGATCGGCGACAGTTCAGAACTTACACCTCTCACCCCACAGCGCTCGATACAGTATCACCCCACACTTCAATGCTTCCAATATCTCTATCAGGACAAGTATCCATCCTTTTCGAATTGCGATCAACTCCTCAGGCAATCCAGCTATTCTAGAGAAAACCGTAGATTATTCCATGAATATATTCCCTCATCACAAAACCGCACGATTTCCGCTCTCAGCACTAGCGAATCCTGTAATGATCAGTGAAGGCGTCATATTCCCATTTTGCACGCTCATTGCCACTTTCCACTCTATAGCCCGGCGAGTGTGGTACCAGATCGTGTGCTGAGATCAGGGGGAACGCGGAGAAGTGTGGGTTTTATACTGAATGGGTGCGAGACACTTTGAGATCTTTCGCACGTGCGTGAAGTGACATTATTTATGTACAACATACGCTTGGACAGTGGGATGGGAGTGGATAAGTACTTTCCCCAACTATTTGAAAATTTAATACGAACGAGCTTATATCTTATTATTAGGAAAAGTCAGAGCATTTGGCACATCATATACAACATATTCTACCTAGGTACATTACCGAAGTCCTACGTACTATTTTTGAATATCCATCACATAGCGCCATCGTATATAGCAGAGTATTTCATCAATATTGCACCACCCAACCTCCCCACCCCTCCCTTCCCCCAAACTCCTTCCACCACTCTCTACGACATATATGGATGCCTTTCCCGGAAAAACGCAATGACACAGCTATCCCTACCAGAATGATCATGATATGGAAATTCATGTCGTCGTAGCTAAACCAGATTGATGAAATTTCGTGTAGTAGATAGCCTGATAGTATGATGATGCTGTGTAAGATTGGCATGGAACCGGCATAGCAGAAGTAGTAGCGTCGTACATGCGACTTGCATAGCATTCATAGTTGCTGTGTCCAGAGCTTGTTGATGGTGAAGTGTGAAAGTCGACGCGGTATGTTTCGTTTCCTGAAAGTAGGTCATACACTGATGCTGCTGCTAGCCCCTGTTGACATGGTTTACTTTGTGGATTTGTATGATTTTCAGAATTAATGGTATGTCTAGACTTAGGCTCTTCAAAACCTCTGTCAATTCGAACTACCCTTCCGGCGTCAGAGACGAATCTAGTAGGAATCCTTGACTCTTAGCTGGGCTACTGGGCCTCAGCGGACGAGACCAGAGTGTACCTTTAGATACTTCGATCCTTCAAGTACTTCCGCTCCGTTTTGTTCGAAGATCAGTCCGCCCAAGCTTCTCGAATTACGAGGTTGACCACGCGATTCAGAAGATCAAGGAAATTTATTGCGTGTAATATCATGCGGTGCCAACAAGGCTCGCAAAACTCAATGAACACTAACAACATGAAGTACTTTCCTCATGGCTCAATCGCTCCTCCTGTTCTCCTTCAGGGAGTAGAATGAAAGGCTAGTGTTTTCCCACCCATTCTTCCACCACCAGTGTTTTGCCTGAATCTTCTTCAGTGCCATCCACTCTGGACTAAAGTCGTGGATTTCGCTGAATTCCTGTACCAGAAGCCAGCGAGACCCTGGAGACCTATGCTTGTACGCAGTGAATCCTTTGTACTCATCGATACTTGTCAGAAAAGCGTATCGTGCTGACATTGCTAGGAATGCTGTGTCAGAATTTCGGCTTGCCGAGGCTGATGTGGTTAAAGAGTAAATGAGGAGCCCAGGAGCGAGCTCTGGACTGTGAACAGAGGGCTCGTCGCCCGTGCTAGGGTTACGACGAGATTCGGAAGAATCCACTTGATCAAAGTACTGTATTGTATCGGCTGTTGCACCGGTATCAGGCTCATTATGCGTTGTACTGGATCGATCAGGGACGCTCGTATCCGAAGTCTTATCGTCAGGTTCATTTGGTTGGAGTACTGAGCTTTCCCCCAGCCCGAATGCGTTAGATGGTTCAGCCGATTCGTCAGCTGATGGCCAAAATTCCATCCAACCTTGAGCTGGGTCGAAGTCTTCGGCATTAAAGCAATCCGCAGCATCATAGTCAGAGTCAAATTCTCGAATTGCATGATCGCTGTCACCCTGCGGCAAGTTATCATCGATGAAAACTGGCTGCAATTCTGGTGGCAGAGGCGCGAGTGATGCTTCTGACGTATCTTCTTCTTCTTCTTCTTCCACAAATTGATACTCGGGTACATATACTTCCTCCTCCAAAGGACCGCCCATCTGCTTGACGACGAGGCTAACGTTTCGGATCACGCCGAGGCCGACTTTCTTGGGAAACCCTCGAGAGGCCTGGCTAAGTTTATGATAGCATCGAAGATCAACGGTATCATAGGGTCCACTTGCTTTCACCTCGGAATTCATTATGTCCAGCGCGCGTAACGCCATATCGGCTTTGCAGCCGGTGACATGGAGTCGACATGCAGCGAATGTGTGGAACGGAAGAATCTGGGAGTGAAATTTTCGCCCAAGGACCACTTGGAGGGACCTAGCGAGCTCAGAGGGCACGTTCGCATTGTACACAGATACGCGACTTCCAAGCCTGCCTAAAGCCATACGGCGTGTAAATCCTGCGGTTCGCAGAGGATCAAACGAGCTTCGCGTTGATTCAAACTCACAGGCTCGACTGAGAAAGTCGCCTAAGCCACACTTCGTTTCATGCTGCCTATGTATGCCTGTCACAATTGTGCCATTGATGGGCACAACACATGCTGGATTGATTAAATATCTAGGTAGGAAAGACAGGTCGCAAACCCAGACGAAGACATGACTGCCAAGGCACTAGGATGTGGCCCAGTCTCCAACAAAGCGTTCCATGCCTTCAGCGGCTACGTAGGCATATATCACCAACAAATCCTTCCCTCTCGGCTGATGGAACCATTTTGTTTCTCCATCTCCTCCTGTTGTTGGCACTGCCCCACAACTTTCCCCATATTCATTGGCCATCAGTTGTCGCCAAGAGTGCAGCATCATATCACTCTTCCTCTCCGTTTGATCCTGTCCTGCCCACACTCCTTTGATAGGCCTTGCTCTACAGTCTTTCGTTGCGCTTGACCGTCAAGTATCCGTACAAGTTTCAATCGACTTGTGTGCTCATACTTCATTAAGCAAGTCATTCCGCGCCAAGATGGCGATCCTCTTGTCTCGTACGGACTGCGTAGTCTATGTTTCGCGTTGATGCATCGCCTCTGTACACAGAAGTTTGGGGCGCTGCACATATGAGAATCCTTGCAGTCATGAGTCACCTGCCACAAGTGAACCGTGAAAGCATAGTTCCAACTATGCGGCGTGAAATCCGTTGTCAAAAGCGGTGTCTCATACGATCTTGAGGCCCACGAAATTCGACCTCAACATGCTTCACTAGGCTTGTTATTGGCCAGATCTTATACGACATTGGACAGATATTGCATTGACCTTTCCTCCGTAGGTTTAGATCTTGTCTTTCGCAGAGTCATGCTGCCATGGATACAAGACGTTTGGAGTTCATACTCACCATATCAGCTCAGGATAGAGTCCAAGGAGAACCAACGCGGTTGAACTTACGACTGCACCACATGGCTCCATCGCCCCAAACCTGAGCAGCGTGGCTGGATGGCATCCTTTCTTGTTTCAAATCCATTGCTTGGAGCCATGGCTGGGGCAGTCCAGTTTGACAGTTACGTTGTCCTTTCCATAATGACCCATAGCAATCTCTCCACTCCTATATATATTCGTGCAGCATTGCTGTCATATCTCATGAAAAAAAGGGCAAGATATCCCAACGTTGAAAAATCAACAGCAATTTTCAATCACACCAACCCAGACCTTCCCTTCGTCATATATATATTGCTCTCGCTATGCGCGGCTTCATGCCCAATTGGGAAGCCTTCGCCATCGCTTTGCTATTTGGTTCTTATGCCGTTATACCCCTTGCAGCTCAACCTGCGACGCCTTATCCCCTCAGTCGAAGAGGACCAGAGGACGACCCTCTTCCGCCAGAGTGGATACCAGTACCAGTAGATGACCACCTTCCTCAAGGGGATAGTGATAAGGCCATTAGAGAATTTGATTCCGATTATCAGAACTCTGGCTATGAAGATACTGAAGATTATGATCCAGAACAAGGACCAATTGATATAGATCCACCTCACACTCGATCGAAGCGAACTTTGCCAGCTGCAAGGAATGCCAAAACATGGGTCCTTCGTTCTATCAAAATGGATGGCAAGAGTTATATTAAAGCATTCGATGATGAAGCCGCAGCAAAGAAACAGAACTTTGTCTTTTTACAGGGACCCAGGAAGAAATCAAATAAGCTGAAGATCGTGGAGTCTATGAAAAAACTGGGACCTCTAGCCCGACACCCTGGGTATCAGAGGGACCATGTCCAGGATCTTTCAACCTGGACAAAAATTGCGACAGGGGATAAACCAGCGGACGTCTCTGACGATGCGTGGAAAACAATTCGCAAAGCCATTCTTGGAGTCTCTGCTAACAATGTAAGAACATATGATCGGCGTGGGTCCCGACACCTACTGACATCCAGTACAGCCTGATGAACCAAAACAGCACGATCCGGTGCCCGAGTCGAAAATCATAGGCAGAATTCTTAGTAAGTCTCACGCCAAAGACGTTCGTTTGACCTTGGCGACGCTGCTTACCTTTTGCCGTTGAGATAACCCAAATGCCCTTCGCGGTATTGCTCCAACTGAGAATCTACTCAAGTCAACATTCATGAGATACTGCTACAGTGACAAGGCGGTAAGATAGAAACTCTCTCTACGTTACCAGGTGACGTCCTGAACTGATTGCAATACAGGAATACAACACTTGGAAGAGCTGGGAACGAAGTACTGTATGGATGCTCCATCGTTACAGGATAAAGACTAAGGGCCAATTTGAGTAGGTCCTCCCTAGGCTCGAAGTTTCTTGCTGCGTCGCGGTTCAACGCTCTGTTACATTCTTTTAAGCATGTACACCCATTGCCGCCCTCTGGCTCTAATGATGCCCTTCTCAATGAATAGTACTGATCCAGGTATGTAGTGATACAACAACCAGAACGATCGCAGCGCTCAAGGCACTGATCAAGAATGACGACAAGAGCGCTAAGGCAATCGAAAAGGCTTTCACCGATCAAAACAAGGCCATTTACGACAAAGGAACAAACGAGCTGGTACGAGTTTTAACAGACGCTCCGGTAAAACGTAAGCCAAGCAAGTATTTCAAGGAAGACGATTGCGCCAACGTAGCTAGCGATCCTGACGACCCCACCGACCCGGCTTCTCAAAACATCCTGACCGAAGCGGACAATAATACCCCTGTCCCTGGGCCTAAGACAGCTCCCTACGCCCCAGGCACATGCACAGTCAAAGTCAAGCAGACCAGGATTGATATATCTGATAGCAAAGGAGAGTACAGGATGGAGCCTCAGATTCTCGACGCACACGGTACATCGATTGCATACACAAGTCCCGAACCGGCCTCGGCCCAATATCCCTTGAAGCTACAGAGTAAGCTTGAGGACCTGATGATAATCACCCCCGAAAAGAACCATGATTATATCAATTTTCTCGTCGGGACTCAAGGATGGAATAGCAACGTGAAGGACGATCATGGATGCACAAGCACGGGTTGGGGCAAGGATGATGGTAAAGTTGGAGGTACTCCGTTGGATACCAACGATCACCCCGGCAAAGCGCGTGACGTTGTTTGCACTTTCAGGTGTACTTGGGGCGGTGGCAAGTCTTCCGACGGGTCGAATTGAGATAAGTTCAAAAGGGAAAAGCTATGGCTTGTTGGTCGTCAGAGTCTAAGCGCGCATATTTAGCGTGTAATACACAGTGTACAATGGATCGACAGGGATTCTTGTAAGTACACATATCTGGAATATGACACTGCACGGAGCACTAATATAATGCGGCACCCTCGTCATGATACACACACACAAACATTGCGCTCACCCATCGTCCTCGACCGTTGATGACATAGCTATACCCAACACCACCCCCATCCGGAAACGAAGATTCTCCATCCACCCCACATTCCCGATCGTTAATATCAGGATCATGACACTTCGCGGAGCTCTAATCTATTTCAACGAGGGTGAAGTTATGATGGAACAAGAGATGTGTGTTCCCCGGCAGCTATTTCTCCTGTCTCATCAGAACGCACAGCAACGATGCGGCGTGATATTCAGTATGACAAGTGTTGACTAGCAGCCTCGGCACCAAGTGCAGCATTGCGTCCGGTGCTAATGGCGATCTTCTCAAGGAGGTTGATAGCTTGTGATGTTCATTTAGGCTTTGTGATAATTTGATCCTTGAAGATTTTTTTTAAGAAAAGCACGCTTTTCAAAGCTCCATATCCCTGAAGCTGAATAGATTATTTGTGATTGTATTCGCTCTTTAGCGAATGCTGATTAACAATGCACTCCCCCGTCTGTCCTGGAATTGTATATCAGTGTCTCCAGAGAGGCATAGCTGCCTACGCATATCCCAAGCAGCATACACCCTGTTCTTGGTGAGGGTTACAATGCTAAGTATGCCCAGACTGGCAGACACATTCCCAAAGTGGCCTTCAGTCATTAAGCGTTACACTCACAATTTGAGTAGCCCAGCAGGATGACTGTGTGACTTTTTTAAAGGCCGACTTTGCTAGTATTGCTCCTTCCATGATAGTTCCTACTAACATGTACCTACTAAGCGCAGGAATCTGATAAAACATGGACTTAACAAGGCCACGTCATCCCAAGAATGGCTCCACTCGCACAAAAGACACTATGCGAGCCTTCGCGTAGCTTAGTGGAAGTGTTTCGCCTGCACAGGATGTTGGGATCTCAGACCTTCACCCCTGGCAAATCCAAATGTAAATTATAAAATCGTTATACGAAACCACGATCCGTCGATCGCTATCCGGAGGGTCAAAATAGCACCAACTTTCAGTCTCTTCTCACGGACGGGATCAAAAGAGATTTTACGAGTATACTACTACATACGGAAAGGACGTAGATCTCATTAAAGTAAAGTACTTAGCGGCTATAATAAGCGCTAGTCTGCCGCTATCAGCGTATCACTAGAAGCGCGCTGGAGCTGATGGGATCCGAGTTCAGTCTCCAAAAGACATAGAGGGATTCCTTGATGGGGTTCAGCCGTGCGAAGTAGCTCCGAAGACGGTACCCATCGTCGAAAAGGAGACGATTACTTTCTTTTAAGACGATGGGGACAACAAGACCAACGTCCAAAGCAGTTCAATCGCGGCCAACGCTTCGAATAACCAAGTCTCTGTCCATTCTCTTGGAGTCACTTTGCAATTTGGGGCCTTTGGCCGCACCGCGGCGATGGTAGGTACCTTGTCCTATCTGACATATGTCTATCGCCAACTACCCTAGACTACCTCCAATATCCTAAAGGATTCCATTAGTCGCTTCGGGCTTACGGAGGTATACGCTCCTGTTGGTGGTGGGCATGTTGACGTTGTCTTTATTCATGGACTGAATGGGCATCCCTACTACACGTGGACTAGTGAGGAGCATAAGGTCTTCTGGCCGGCTCAACTGTTGCCACCAAGGGTAGAGGAAGAGAAGGCACGTATATTGGTTTATGGATATGATGCAGACGTCGTATCGTTCACAGATGGGGCCTCAAAGGATAAGATACATAACCATGCAGAGCATCTAATCGCCGAATTATGTGCGAATCGGCGGAGACTGAAGGCGACCCATCGTCCCGTCATCTTTGTCGCCCATTCACTAGGAGGCCTTGTCGTCAAGCGCGCGCTAACATACTCATCTGAAATCCGTGGTAATTACATCGAGCACTTACGATCCATATTTGTCTCTACATACGGTATATTATTCCTTGGAACTCCACACAAAGGCTCCGACGCCGCAAAATGGGGTTCACGATTGGAACGAATTTGCGACGCTATACTGCCGAGTAAATTAGTCGACACTCAGCCGCAACTTATCGATGCCTTGAAGTCTCACAGTGAGACGCTCCAAAACATCGACCGTCAATTCAGCCAACTCACTAGCAGATTTCATATCTTCTTTTTCCACGAAGGGAAACCTACAAACTTAAGAGGAGCCTTACAGTATATCGTTGATGAAAATTCTGCGTCACCAGATATCCAGAATGTGGAGCGTGCAGGTATCCAGCAAGACCATTCTCACATGTGCAAATTTGAGAACGAAAAAGCTCCCGGCTTCAGTCTAGTTATGGAAGCGATACAACGCTTTGCAGGCGAAGCGCCCGAGAAGATTGATATACGTTGGGACTCGGAGGTAGCAGAGCGACAGACGGGGAAGGAAGCGGAGGTGGAAGAGCTGCTTGTTGGCACACTCAAACGCAGCGAGAACGCACTTGTGTCACCAGGTTCGTAAAGTCCAATGCTGTATAGGACTGAAGACAGGCCGGTGCTCTTAGCCAGCTTCTCGTACCCACCGTAGCCGGGATCGGCTATCTTACATCATGACACATGAATAAACACGCTAACGGAGACTTCAGGTTCATTAAATGTGGTGAAACCTCTCTTCCTGATTCCGTTCAAAAGGGATACTTCGTTCATCAATCGCGTTGATGTCTTCCAAGGAGTTCATGAGAGATTACGACAACAGCAGCGTCGCATTGCACTATCGGGCATTGGTGGAGTCGGGTCAGTGATGTGTATCAGTAGCTGTGATCTACTGCTAAGGCATATATAGTAAATCGCAGATTGCAATCGAATATTGTTATCGATTCCAAGATAACAATCCTCATGGACACATTGTCTGGGTCTATGCCAGTACAAAGCAACGGTTCGATCAAGCATACAGGGATATAGCAAGGCACCTCGAACTCCCTGGCTGGAACGACCCCAATTTTGATGCACTTCGTTCAGTCTTTGAATGGTTTAATGAAGCTGATAATGGGCGGTGGCTAATGGTTTTGGATAATGCTGATGACCTGGACACATTCTTTGCGAGGCCGATCTCAACTGTCGCTGAGGGCAAACCCACCTTACCTCTAAAGGACTATCTCCCGCAAAGCTCGACGGGCTTGCTGCTAATCACAACGAGAGATAAACGTATGAGCGCAAGGCTTGCGGGCACACAAGCGTCCGTTGTGGTACACCCTATGTCGTATCCAGAAGCACAAGAGCTACTAGAATCTCAAATGGGACATCCTGACAGTCTGAACACGAACGATTCGAAAACACTCATTGATGCCTTGGAGTACATACCACTTGCAATTACACAAGCAGCGGCCTTTATCAATGAAAATAGCATTTCTCTTACAGAATACCTAGACATGTTCTTCACGAATGATTCTGACGCACAAGATCTATTAGACGAGGATCTTGGAGACCGTAGAAGGGATTTCGAAAGCCAGAACTCTGTAGCCAGAACGTGGAAACTGTCATTTGATTTGATAAGGAAGCAAAAACCGCGTGCGGCGGAGATGCTATCACTTATGGCGGTCCTAGATCGACAGGGAATTCCGAAGAGCCTTCTGCAGAAAGACACGGACCGGCAGATCGATATCACGACTGCGTTAGGTACTTTGCAAGCATTCTCGTTGATTAACACAGGAAGTGATGGACAGGGATATGGACTACATCGACTAGTGCAGCTAGCTACCCGAAGATGGTTAGAGTTGCAAGGTACAACAAAATTGTGGGAAGAAAAGGCCTTACTCGTGGTTGCAGATCATTTTCCGACTGGTAATTTCGAAACCTGGACGACGTGTGAACGTCTCTTGCCTCACGCACAAGCAGTCATACAATGTAAAGATATAAGTGAAACCTATCCGGTAGAATACTCGACCCTTTTACACAACGTGGCTTACTTGGATCTGAGCCAAGGGCGGTTTGAGATTGCCTGTACAAGGTTATTGGCTGCTACTGAGCTGCACAAGAAGATCTTCGGGTTAGTGCATCCAAACACGCTGTCTAGTATGACCCATCTTGCAAATGCACATATGTGTCAATCGCGGTGGGATGAGGCAGAGAAGTTATTGGTGCAGGTAATTGAAGCTAAGTCAAGGCTATGTATTCCGGAGGATCCAGGAATGCTGCAACTCATAAACAACCTCGTACATTCATACGTAGGACAAAATCAATTGGACAAGGCAGAGGAACTAGGCGTGAAAACGATGGAGACAAGTTTGAGAGTGTTAAAGGCAGAGCATCCAGTCACGCAAGGTAGCATGGCTACTCTTTCAATCGTCTACTGTTATCAGGGGCGGTGGGACGAGGCGGAAAAGCTGGGAGAAAAAGTACTAGAGACGAGGTTGGGGGTACATGGATCAGAGCATCCAGGTACGCTGGCCAGTATGCATCATCTGGCATTTACGTACTTCTCTCAAGGTCGGCACGGCGAAGCCATTGCATTGATGAAGGACGTGGTTGATAAAAAAACAAAGTATCTTGGAGCTAATCATCCACATACGAAATTGTCAGTTGAGGCATTGACAGAATGGTCAGATACTTGAATTTATTAGCTATATGTTGTAAAGCGTTATTGTCTTACACTATCTCCACAAGATACTAATAAATGCGTATCAGACATTTTACCCATATAGAAATTGAGCGATTGGAATATCGTAGATGTTACACCAATTAGAGTCATATTCATATATACACTCATAACAAAACTTCATGACAAAACAATCAACCACAAGCATCGAAACATCTATACTCCACCATATCAAATAGCACCGACTGACCCAAAGAGCCATCCATGGCTTTGTAACAGGCAATCCTTTCATGACATCTATCGTAATAGATACGAACAAGTTCTATAAAGCAAAGTAACCTAGGAAAGAGAGAAAGAACGTATTTGTTCATCACATAAGCCAGTATTATCATATCCACAAATCCAAAGATGAAGACTACGAATCTCCTGTGGAAACGGCAATTAGGAAACGACGTAGCTAAAGAGAAAGAAGTGTTGACGATGTGCGTATCTATACATTCCCATCCACCAGGTCGATTAGGGGAATATATATACCACAAGAGACATACACGCCCTTTCCCATTCCCACCAATCCCCAGGATCAACAAAAACACGCGATTCAGTCTCCCCTTGATACCATTATACTACATATGCGTCGAACGTCATCTAGCATTCCAGTACCATATTACAAAGAATGATATTTCATCTAATATTGAGTTTGACACTGTAAAGATGCGCTTTCATAGGTAACAACTCTCGCCCCTCTCGTCTATTTGCAGGGAGCTTGTATGTTATACTCGTTCAGAAGGTAGGGGATACGGTACCATGTCCTTGTGAAGATGGGGGTTTTGAGGCGGTTGGATCTAATTTACTGAGTTGGTTACCAAGTCGGCCACCAATTTTTTCCCATCAAGTCAACTCCCTCAGTCCGATCCCTCAGTCCGCTCCCACCAAGTTGACGACGGGCTCTTATAATAGCTTCGTATGTTATAAATCGAGAGGATAGGTATGCTTTATACCCCTTTTGCTAGGAGTGGAGGTATGGAGTTGGGAAGGGTGTGGGGGGTTTGGGAGAGGGGAGGGGAGGATTAGGTGCTTTTTGGGTGGTAAGGGGAGGATGATTGGGAGAGGGTGGTGAGGAGAGGATGCGAAGAGGGTGGGATGGTAGGTTATATGGATGATATTTTGGGAAAGGCAACGTACTTGATGATTAATAGCGATCTGTTACAGGTAGAATCGAAGTTATAAAGACGCAGTTGATGTTGTACTCTGCCGTTCTCTACAGGAAAGAAGACCCAGAAGGGTACCACCATTTCCGTTCATCACCACCAGCTGACCAGATCGCGGAGCATACAACAGTGAGATTATGAGACCTGGTCAGATTAAACGATTATGCGCCGCAGATTTCAAAGAGACGAACGCCAAAAATATGCGAACGAATATGCTTGGTTAAAAGTGGTTCAGATCCAAATTTCCCCAGTACCTACGTTGCATATGCTAATCCTCCAGTACCACCACGAATACCTAATTACTTGGGCGTCTAAACTCCGCCCTGCTCTATAAGTTGTCAAGGCTGTCTCGTAACTTCTGAAATCCCAAAGACCGAAAGCATTGTGGAACATTACTGGCTTAGTTATAGGACGTACGCTCGTCAATAGTGGTGCTGTAGCTATCTTCAAAGTGACGTCTTTGAATTGTTCGCGAGAGCCACGAGGCTGTATGAGCTTATTTGGAGAGGATGGATTGGATGGGAGGTAGAGAGGAGGTGTTGGTGTGTAGAGAAGCTCTCTGGAACTTGTTTTCACAGCGTATAATTGATCTGTTACTGTAATAGGTCGTTTACTCGACTTGCCACTTTCGATGTGGCTTTGAAATGATGTCCTGTGAGACAAGTATGGCTAATGATGGAAATGATTCAAGGAATCCTGACAGGGTACCTGCTAAATAACAACAACACCTCTCTCGAATATCAGTATTCGAAGATGGACTATCCTGACCGTCTCGCCATGATAATTTGCCCAAGAACCTGCAACGGCGGTGATGCTTATACCGCTTCACTTGACTGAAGCTTCTTCTCACCAAATCACCTCGCCATCAAGCACAGATTCTCTCCCTCAGACCGTTCCGTAATTTCTCCAGCTTGTTGAAGTACTCCAGATCTTGGTCGTCGCTTATGGGGACATTTTGCTCATAGTATGAGTACCAGCGAAATTGGCTATTCCCGGTCATAGCTTGAACGTTGAGGTAAAAGGCTTTCAACCCCTTCAACGCCAACATTGGTTTCACCCATTGTGCGTCAAGACTGAAATCCATGCGCGGCACAACATCCTCTTCAAACAACCAAACCTCGACATTGCGGAGGCCTGTCAGCTGAATTGCGGCATGGTTCCATAATCGAGTCCACTTATCAAGACTGAACGAGCCCGAGAGGACGCTTAGATCTACAAGGGTGATACAGGCTAGCCGTTGTGGAAGCACGGCGCGGGTGAAGCTGGAGTATGTGAAGAGTAGAGCATTATGGAAGCTGAACCTGTTGGTGGCGTAGAGAACCTGCACGCTTTCAATGTAGATGAACCGGCATGTTTTCAGTAGGGAGAACTCGCTGGAGCTTGGAGGATTCCCCGCATTTGAGACTTTGCGCGGGAACAAGGGGTTGTTTTTCCAGCTGTAGCGGTAGATGAAACCATGAACCGCGCGACGGTTAGAGAAGTGAGCTATGCCGAACAGACGATTGCCGAGCACATATGTGTAAATCTTTTGACGGATCTCGAATGGTAGTTTGCCAAAGTAGCCAGCTCTTCCGATCAAGGTCACATGATCCTCTTCGCTCCTCGCGAACGACAGAGCTCGCCGACGTTTGCGCGGCCATGGCTTCGGAAACGAGGCACTTTGCCGTCTCCTCATACCTAATCACATTTGATGTTGGGACTTTTTCTCAGGCTCGCATCAACAGGCCACTATATTCTATATAGAAGTTGAGCATGGCATTCATAACATCCAAGGTAAGTTTTGGGGCCTTACCACACATACGGCGACCTCTTGGGATGTGGTGCTGGTGAGAGGTCCCAGCAGGTAGCGGCTATGCCTAGAAAGGCTAGACTGCATGTGATATGAGCCTATCGAAGCTAGCATACCCGGCAAGCGAATTTGGCCCTCCTCTCGGCTATACCTCGGTAAATCCCCCTGACGAGTGCCTTGCCAAGGAGATCCATGCAATATGATTGAACTGTGTGATGGACCATATATGGGATGATAACGGACGATGCGATCAGCAGCGCTGCGCACGGATTGACAGTCTTTGTTTCTCTCTTTTGCATACTTCGTCGATGAGAACAAATCTCTATGATGTCCTCGACTCGTACATGGTATCAACAGGCTATGCCGGATAATACCGCCAGACAATGTAAGGTGTTGATGATCCCATCTTGAGCAAAGACAGAGAGCGTAGTGTGGTAATAGGGAGAAATGCGTAGTGATCAGGAAGGAGCGTTTGATGTTGCGGAGGAACGGACGAGCTTTCCCTCAAAATTCTGACAGGTGTACCAGGCACTGAGGGCAATACGTGATCGTCCTTCGCGCCCACTAGCGATGCTCGTACATTGTCAAAAATCCAGTTACCTCTTTCTCCGTTTCGACTTCGGTTCAGGAGTGGATTCCTGTTCCACGGTCCCAATAACATTCTCCCCGTCCCCATCACCGGCCAATTCATCCACCTCCTCACTACCTCCACCTCGTAGTCGTCCAATAGCGGCCTTCGAAGCACCTCCCTCTTCTGTTGCCCTCTCGGCACTCCTCCATTCAGCAACTTTCTTCTCTACGGCCTCAAACATCTCTCGCGTGTCCTTCACAACACTGACATCCTGCTTTCCCTTGATCACCTCGTCCTCACCCTGATCTTCGTCATCGGAATAGACTGCGCCTCTTTTCACGGTGCGCTGGCGAGTCCGGAAGGCTGGACCAAAGCTCCGCTGGGACGGAACGTCTGGGTTGAACATAATTGCGTTGGCGAACATGCGCATTAACTCCTTTTCAAGCTGCGCCGAATTCACAATGCCTCTTGGTGGGATTACGTCAGGCGTTTCGGGAACCCACACGTTTGATGAGTTGCCTTTTTCACCCATGTTCTCGGCCGCTTTCTGTAAAGCTTTGCTGCCGGCGGTGATGGCAGCTTTGATGGACTTTATGTCCTGAGGCCGAAAGACGAGGTCCCTGTACCCAGGAGCTTCGCGTTCAGTAAGAGGTTTAGAGAACATATTTCCGACTTTGTGAGCAAGAATGTCATTCATTAGATTGGTGGAGGTGCGATGAAGGTTACGGGTGCCGAGCACGAAGCCGGGTCTTGAAATTTGAGTAGGAGCTGGTGAGAGTGGTTGGAGTATAGTTGATTCCTCTCTTTTACGCTTGCTGTTTGTATGATTGCTGTCAGCTGTTCCATGTCTGATGAAGGTTCCTCTACGCTGCCTATTGGGCTTTCGACCGTTCTCATCGGCCATTGGGGAGGCTATGGATTCATCATCCTCGTGCGCTGACGTTCCAGAAGGCTCAGCCTTGATTCTGCGAGTCGCAGGCTGGTCTATGGAAAGCTCATCAATTTGAGAGACAACGGACTGACTCCGGGTTCGCGCTTGGGTGGAGCCTGCAAGAGCGGAAGATTCTGCACTCGCTGTACGACCTCCTCGGTATCTCCTGCTGATTCCTCGTCCTCGAGGCGCTTTACTTCGGATAGCTCCGCTTGGAGGATGAGTAGGGGGGTTCTGGATATGCTGGCTTCGACTACTCGATGTGCGGAGCTGTGGAGACTCTACCAGAGGGGATGGGGTTTTTCCACTTATTGGACTTACGGCTCCTGGACTCGGGCTACGCGGTGATGGCTGCCGTATGGAGGTTGCAACATCGATGTTCTTCCACCGAGTCGAAGAGGCCGAGGTTGTGATTGGGGTTGGCATGGAAGGCCGTTGTCTAACCAACGTATTGGACATTGGGGTGTACTGATCCTGGAATCGAGGAACTGGGCCTCTGGGGTAGGGAGATTGGGCTGGTGGTTGTTGATAGTATCCAGGAGTCTGGCTGTACCCTGGATGCTGGCTATAAGGGGACATTGAGGCTTGATACGATGGCACATTGCCGTATGGCGAGCCGTGAGCCGGAGTAGTCGCAGAGCCTTGATATGGTGGCATGGCACCCTGGTATTGATAACTCGCCTGGGGTGATGGACCCTGACCATAGGGGGAGTAAGGGGCTTGATACGGAGGTTGTTTCTCATTATGTGAATATGGTCTTGGTATGTAGAATCGGCCCTGTGTAGACTGGTGAGGGTGCTGAACTGATCTCGGCGATGGCATAGAAGGACTGGCTCTGTATTGTTGACCAGCCATATCGGCGAGCGCATCTAGTGGACCAGTAGGAGAACCTGAGGAGCCAAGCATGCCTGGCGGAGGAGGGAGTATGATAGGCGAGGCAGAGGAGCGTTCGGGCAGTAGAGGTTTGTGGGCGGAGCGAGAGCTTGGAGAAGGTGGTGGGTGAGGCAATACCTGGTGGGGAGGAGGCAATCGTCGTGTGTCAGAGCTAGGAGATCCCACGGAGAACCCACGGCCGCCATGCTGCAGAGGTGGAAGAAGAGGGACATTCGGCTCTGCTGGTCCTGTGGGCCGAAGCTGTTTCTGGGCTCCTATAGGATGTCCAGACTGTGCAACAGGTGAATCATATACAGATCTGGTCGGCAATGACTGAGATGTGCCAGTATGAGCTCCAACGTCGACGCCATTCTGTTGGTCCCGAGACGTTGTTGCCCTTGGCTGATTTCCTGCGCATACCCTCTCATTCTCATCATCATGTCGTAGTAACTGCTGTATTGAGGACACGCCTCTCGGGTCTCGCCTTGACGCATTGTCCAGCTGAAGCCTCGCATCCCTTTCACGACGTTCTATGTCTTGAATCTCCGCCTGCAAAGCTCGATGCGTGCGGTCCTCATCGTGAATATACTTGATGGCTTCGTCTCGATAGCGAAAGTAAAGGCGATTGGTGAGCTGTGGCAACAGGTGCGCGTACTCTAGAGCTTCCTCTGCGGTCTCTAAAAGCGGGCTTGAACGCTTTAGCTTTTGAGAATTCTCATCACCATTCTGTACATCATGGTCGCGTTGGCCTCCCGACTTGACTTCTTCCTTCAGAAGGTGTAAGTAGTTCCGTTCCAGCGACCCGGGTTCCAGTCGGTCCTCGACATACGAATCGCTTTCTCGAAGGAGATGATTGGTCTTCAGAACTTCCGAGATCTTGCCAAAAGAGGGCGGCTTCTCCTCAGATTGTTGTAAAGTCTGAAAGAGCAGAAGATTTTCTAGAGAAGTATGCAATTGTAGGTCCGGTGCCATCGCAGACCATGTCGACAGGAGTATGAGCTGCCTGAATGACCATGGACTGTACCTTATTACGTTGAGGCTCTCAAGCAGTAAGCGTTTAGACCCAAGGTAGTTCGCCAAGCGCTTAGTCATTGGAGCGTTTACTGCAAGGTAGCAGAAGTGAACTGCGGACAACTCTGAAACTCCCCGCTGTTCAACGGTTCGAAAGGTCCCTTCGCAAAGAATGTCACAACACGTAAAGTGATCACACATTATACCTGGACCTATTGGCATTGATATTCAGCCGGATAGTAAGCATAATCGTTTGTCGTGGTGTCATTTTCTTGTCGTGAATATACCCCTGCCCACAGACTCCACATTCCTCTCTCATAACGTTGTTTGAACAAATCATGTCAAACGACAACGGAGACTGGAAGCCGAGCGGACGACCGCAATCGTGAGACGTCTTGATGCTTATCACTATAGCAGCTGACCGAGAATCAGTACAATTGCCCGGAACTTTTCCGCTTCGCTGAACGATACTTTCGCCATGGATAACCACCTAGATGGTCTGGTGCAGTCAGTCGAGCAAAAGTACGCATACCGATGATCCTTTGCTACTAGGCTGGCTGAGAAAAACACAGAAAGCAAGCGGTGTCATCCCAAAGCGCTGAACTGGAAGCTCTCGAGGCTCGGCTTCGCGAGACCGAAGAACGCTTGAGAGAGAAGCAATCTCAAAAGTCATCACCCGCACCTAGGGCTACAGGCGATCTCAATCCTCCACACAGACGTCAACCCTTGGGTGACACTTTTGCTGCTCATGAGAGCGAACATATACAACAACCCTCCGTCTCGAGTCCGTTGGCAGCCCAACCGCCAGCTTCTGGAGCCGTATCGTCAAGTACAATGTCCTTCTGGAGGCAGGCGGCACAAGACGGTTCATCCGAAAGATCTAGGAATGCGCGCGATGTTCCTGCGGAACAACTGAGTGGACAACAGGGAAGCAGGTATACCCAGTGAATGCAACGATATTCATGATAAGAATCTGGGAATGAGACATTTTGATCACATACTTGGCTGTAGAACTCAAAATTCATGAAGCGAAGCAGTACTCTAGAGGATGCCGCGATGGAGGGTATCACCTTTCGAGGAGCGTTCTTCCAAAGCCCTAAGGCTAGCAAAGATCTAAATTTATAGCATCTAGGCTAAGGATCTGATAGGAAGACCATACTCAATACTCCGGATCAGATATTCCTGTACCTCGCGCTTTACGTTGTTCGTGGTCATTGGGGAAAAGATTCCATTCACTTCACTTTTCTATACATGGAATCGTTATTGATGGCCTCCGCCAATCGGCTCAAAATTGACCATACCTACCTTCATACATCACCTTTATCATAGAGCAGCGCTCCAAAATCTCACACAGTCTTTTTGTCATTCACATTAAGCACATCCTCAACTCACTTATATCTGAACAACATCTTCTTACGTTGTACACCTCATCCCACTTCTTCCTTCTTACAACTTCCCTCGTCAACATCTTCCTTCATACACCTGTAATATCTTCTCGTTTGCATCCACCTTCAATTCCTTCTTTACCATCGTTTCATTCTATCTTAACCTTTGGCATCCGTACCTATCATTGATTTGAGCCGCTGCCCAGCTTTGCTATCAATTTCCGACTATTGCGAAGCGCTCATTGCTCAAGCATTTTTCCAGGTCGAGGCCCGCTCTTCTGCTTACTTTTCTTTGGCATCCGTTTTCGAGTGAGCTGGCATCACTACACCTACAACATTACAGGTTCGGGTTCCGCCTCGATGCCACGCTACAGTCTACGACGGCGCTTACATTGTTACTTACTTAGCATAACAGCTCATATTATATCCACCAGCATCCGGCATTCTTTCCACCTGTTGCGTCAATATCCAGTATCTTATCGGGCAATAGCATCAATCAAACACGCTCACCACAGCATCGTACCAAGCAGCATCTACACTTCTATCCTCAGTATCCTCACACCACAGCAAAATGTCTCACACAAGCCCAACTCACTCTTCCTCCACCCTCTCATCCTCCTCCTCCTCAACCTCACCCAACCGCCAAAGCTACCCATCACCCACCCGCCGCGACCCAACCCACCACCACCGCCGCAACATCCACTCCGCACCCGCAGCCTACAGCCCCTCCCGCACCCTCAACCAAACATCCACCTCGACCCTCTCCTCCTCCTCCTCAACCGACTCCTCCACCGCCGTCCCCTCTTCCTCCGACGACGAAAAGCCCATCAAACCCACCCACCTCTCCCCCGAAGACGAATTCTGGGCCAACAAAATCACCGCCGAACATGCCGCCAAAACGGAAGCGAGCGCGAAAAGGGAGATGGCAAAGGCGAAACGTGGATGCATGGGCGCTCTTGCGTCTGAGTTCGATTTCGGATATGCGAATGTGGCGTCGAGGGGTTCGAGAAGTGGGAGGAGGGCGCCGGGGTTGGGGAAGTGTGAACTTATGTGAGGTCTCATGGTCTGCTCTGATAAAGGGACGACGATGGGGAACTGGAGCTTTCGAGAAGCATTCTGGTACTACTACTTTTGCCGAGATTCGATATTCTGGAGCAACGCTATTGGTGCTGGCCACCCGCGCTTCCTGATCGATTCTGGAGGATCTGGACATCACCACTGGACTTGGGATTTTGCATACGCTCTCTTGCTTCTCTTCCCCTCTCTTCGCCTCTCTTTTCTTTTCGTTCCGCTTCGCTGGCTTCGAACTTAATAACCGCTTTCACGACGCGCTGGAAGCTACGGTACGATACGCATTTATATCATAGCCCCATCTGCATTCCTCATGACTCCCGATGCAGCTCGCATACTTTTCCGATCACCACAACATATCAGATCTCCTCTCCAGCACAAACGCTCAATCACAGCGTCGATACCATACCAAACCACATCTCCGGAACATCGTTTCAGTTCTATTACATATCAGCATCCTACCTTTTTCTCGAGGAAATCGCAATGAAGGATGTGATGGAAGTTTGGAAGGGAGCAGCTAGCTATATTCTATCCTGAGAGTTAGCGCTGGTAGTGGTTTCGAGGTGCAGGATTTGGAAGTTCGCAGTTATAGCAGGGCTATTTCGCGGAGATGATACCTAGGATCTCATTGACGGACTTACCAACACTGCCAATTCTCAAATGAATCTACATATAGTCGCAGCGTCTAAATAGATAACAATCCTCTCCATCCAAACCCTCCAAACACCCTACCCCCCTACAACCCCCCCCTCCCCCTCCCTCCTCCACCCAAAAATCCTCCCCACAGCCCCCCCCAACCACTCCTCCGGCACCCCCACCCTACACCCCCCCCGACCACTAATCCACCGTACAAAAACCGGGTTCGCAGGCGGAACCTCCTCTTCCTCTCGCAACTGCTGCTGCTGCTCGGAAGAAGAGTCGTCGCCGTGTTCTTGCGCTACGATTTCTGCGGCGGAGATCTTGCCGCGGCGTTTGGGGGCTTGCTTTTTGAGGAGGCGGTTTATGGTGTCCATCTGTGGGGGGAGGGGAGGGGGGTGTTAGTATAGGGGAAAGGGGGGAGGATTGGGGGGTTGGCGGGAGGGGAGGGGAGGGAGGGGTGGGCGGACCTTTTCCTCTTCGTTGCGTTTCTCACTCAGGTTCTTGCGGCGTCTGGCCATTTCTGCTCGGCGCATGGCGTGTTCTTCGGCTGTGAGATGCTTTTTCGTTTGGGGCTCTGGTGGGACGCGGTTAGTATGTCACGGCTGCATTGTGGGCTTTGTCAAGGACGCACCCATAGGTAGCTGCAGGAAATCTCCACCCATGACCTGGTCCAGCCTACTCCGCTGCCTTTTGGTCATCTTGCTGACGTCCGGGGTGCTCCCTATACTGCCCGGACTCCTACTCTCGTCGTCATCGCCCATTTCTTCGTCGACGTCTCCCTCCGCGTCATCTTCGCCGGCGTCGTCGTCGTCTTCTGACAGCTCCGATAGCTCTTCGTCATCGTCGTCCATCTCGACTTCTTTCGCTTCTACGGATTTGACTTTCTCCGCTTGAGCAGGCGTGACGGTTACAGTGGGTTTGGAAATTGTTTTTGGTTTCGGTGTTGCTACTGGACCATTGACTTTGAGAACAGGCTGCCGTAATGGAGGAGGCTGACCGTCGTCAGCGTCGTCATCCATCTCGACATCACCATCGGCGTCTTCGTCGTCGTCATCGTCTTCGGCGTCATCGTCATCGCTCTCCTCGGGACCTTCGGCCTGCTCTCTTTCATCTTCTTCCGCCTCTTCTTCCTCGTCTTGCTCTTCATCGCTAGCTTGTGCTTCGACCTCTTCCTCGTCTTCGCTCTCGTTTTCAGAAGTCTCACTCTCAACAACATATTTCTTGTTCGCGCGACTAGCTCTCGGCCCGCTCACAAGTTCGCCGCCCGTCAGTGAATCCGTCAACTTGGCCGCGGGATTCCCGCGTGAGCTCGGTCTCGACTTTGGATTCGAAGTGACTTCTCGTAGTTTGCTAGCAGGCATCTTCATCGTAAGCTTGAGTGCCTTCCTCGATTCGTCTGGTGAATTGGATTCATCGCGCGTAACCTTTACTGTCGAACCTGATGTAGTGCGGCGGGGACGTGAAGAGACCGGCTGAATTGGTGAACTAGGAGCAGACGTTAGAGAGGTGCGGGTCCTGGTTGAGCGACGAATCGGCATAACGTTGTGGGTTTGCAGTCAATCGTGTATGAAATGATGTACAAGTGATCAGAGTAAGAAGAACTTCTATACGTGGACTCTATTGAAAATGAAATCTTGCAAAATCATTCAGGGTGTGCGGTCTATAGTTCGGAAAAGTAGGAGTGGCTAGATTGTGGTAAAGTGCAGCATCTTGTCTAGGGAAATGGCCAAGGATGGCTCCTGCGGCAAGGCAAGCAGCGCGATAGCACATAGAATATTACAGCGCAATATTTCCGTACGAAAGGTCTTATCAAATCATGCTGACGCCTGAAGAAGGCTGACGGGAAGCCAGATTCAAAGATATAAGTGATAGGCTACATACACGTTTACTGGCGCATTGCTGCTGGGATCGATTCCAACGTGCCTCCCCCCGTCGCCGTAGCTCTCGCTTCTTTGGCGCTTGTTGGGCCTCTCTGTCATCCTGTTGGCTCTCCCTGGGTTGTGCCTCGTAAAGGATGCACGATTGCGGGTAGAGTTCCAGGGCTAATGCAGGTTTGCTACACTTCAGGCACGTATATCTTCGGGTTTAACTCCAGGTCCTGGTGTGTTCTGTATGGTCTACTGGCGCTTTGAGATTTTGTTCGAAGGTCTGTACAGAAGCTCTCTTTGAGCTGGAAGTCCGCCGCTGAACGCCGCTATTGTGCCAAGAACTGCCTACCGGACAAAGCTATCTGAATACGGTTAGCCTTGTCTGTGTAGAATAGGCCGAGGTTCCTCCGCAGTTCCACCTCCAACTACAACATACGTCCACGAATATCTGTTATCACTATGGATGATCATGACGGGCCCAAGCCCAAAACAGCACCTTCATGGCAGCGCAACGATTCTACCACGTCAGATCCGTTGCAGGACACTACCTCTCCATCATCGGACAATGTTGCGACACTTGAAACCCGAGAAGCGCTCTTGAAGCAAGCTACGAAATTCTTGGAGGACGAAGACATAAGGAATGCTCCTGTTGAGCGGAGAACATCCTTCCTGAAGTCAAAAGGGCTGACCGAGCACGAGATCTCGCATCTTCTTCAAGAAGGGCAGGTGGACGTGGAACATGTTCCCGAAGTTGAAGTTATGGAGGATTATGGCGTCGATAGAGGGGATGATTCCCCGCTGCAGTCAACAAATAAAAAATTGAATACCACAGAACCGGAGCCGCCCACCACAAGGCTAAAGAGTTCACCCCAGACCCAGGAAGATTTACCCCAGCCGAAGAAAGAGATACCGCCTATTATTACTTATCCCGAATTTCTCATCCACTCCAGAAAGCCCCCACCATTGATAACGGCTCGTCGTCTCCTGACAACTTTCTATGTTGCTACTGGTGCAGCTACTACTATCTATGGAACTAGCAAATACCTTGTCGAACCGATGATCGAGTCTTTGACTGCGGTTCGCCATTCCCTTTTTGAAACAGCTTCAGGCAATCTAGTTACTCTCAACTCGAAACTCGAGAGCGCTGTGTCCAAAATACCAGAAGGTTCGCACCAGCCTGATGATGATGGCTCCGATGTTGAGTCAATGAGTTCAGACCCAGCCCGGTTTTACAATCGCTCGACAGCAACGCAAACGTCGCCTCACCTCTCTCGTTCAACCTCGTTAACCTCATCGCCAGGTCTACAACCAGTCTCGCCCAATCAACTACAGGAGGATGGCATCACGGAGATATACAACAAACTTACAGGTATTCAATCAATGAACACCTCATCACTACTTAAGACAAGTATCAGTGATCTGCGGAAATATCTGGATGGCCTACCTCATCTAGATTCTACACAGAGTGGGAAGCTGTGGGAAAAGTCCAAGCCCGATGAATATTCAAAATTAAAAGCCGAGATCAGGGGTGTCAAAGGTGTGCTGCTGAGCGCAAGAAATTTCCCAAGTAGTGTAGCTGTTAGATAAAGTAGCTCATTTACCGGCACGAGTTGAAAATGGCGCGATAATATGAACTCAAGTCGTAGTCGGCAGGATCGCGAAAACCGTATGGAGTACAGAGCTGAGCTGAAGTGATTAGCGCAAATATCAGCCTTACAGCTCGCTTAGCCCGAGCACACTTGAATTTGAAGATGGAATTTGAAGATCGATCACACCAGCTCCATTAAATCAAACTTTGAGGCGGACGACACCACAGTACGCTGACTGCGTTATTTGATGGCTGTCTAGAAGAAGGTAAGCCAGACAATGGATACGCCCCACAACGTGATCGCTATGAGCATCCGTCCGCGCACTCGCGGACACTGGGTTTGCAGTCTTTCAGCACACCAGCAACACCACATATAGGCTTTGGGGCGCCCACACCTCTGTTCACAATACCTTATCCTTTGCTACGAGCCTCCAAAAATCCTATGCCCTTTCTTCGCACTAGATTTGCAAAAGGCTGACCTCATCAGTAGCAGTCATTGACTTATCGCAAATATGGGTATCTCACGAGATTCACGTCACAAGCGTTCAGCCACCGGTGCAAAGCGAGCATACTACCGCAAGAAGAGGTACGTGTTGCCCACCATCTGCAAATGATGGTCTGACCGTCGACAGAGCCTTCGAGAAAGGTCGTCAACCAGCCAACACCCGTATCGGCAACAAGCGTATCCATCTTGTCCGCACTCGTGGTGGTAACACCAAATATCGCGCTCTCCGTCTCGACTCCGGCAATTTCTCCTGGGGCTCGGAAGGCGTTGCCCGCAAAGTGCGCGTGATCTCTGTGTCTTTCCATCCTTCCAACAACGAACTCGTCCGCACGAATACCCTGACCAAATCCGCCGTTGTGCAAGTAGACGCTGCACCTTTCCGCCAATGGTACGAAGCACATTACGGTCAGTCGCTGGGGAGGAGACGTCAGGCAAAGACGGAAAAGGAGGGCGAAGACGCGAAGAAGAGCAAGAGTGTGGAGAAGAAGCAAGCGGCGAGGACTGCAGCGGTTGGGAAAATTGATTCAGCATTGGAGAAACAATTTGAGGCTGGACGTCTGTACGCCGTGATTGCTAGCCGACCGGGGCAGAGTGGCAGGTGTGATGGATACGTGCTTGAAGGAGAGGAGCTGGCTTTCTACCAGCGTGCCATCAGGAAATAGACGGTGAATGCTGTAGAGCATTGAGCATAATGCAGAATCTTGTACACTTGCCAATCATGCCTATGATGGATCTTGTAGATCATATGTCTTGGCAGGTGTATATGGCGATCCCGTATCTACTATGCAACCTAAAGCTTCAGTTTCACCCAAATTCTGCTGAATATGACAAGCTTTCACATTTTCTATTCTGTTCCAAGGGACTCTCGGCAGTTCCCATCTATGTGTACCCACGTCGGGCAGGTAAGCCATGATACTGATTGATGTCCCTTCTAAAATTAGTCCACGGTGCCTCACATTGCCTTGCTAACGTCTGTCAGCCATGACTACCCCAACAGTAACAACCCGACTTTGTATCATTTCGGACACCCACACCGTCATCCCATATCCCTCAGGTGACCAAACCCACGCCTATCGCCAGCCATTTCCCCAAAGCGACGTCCTGCTTCATTGCGGTGACATAACAAGGGTTGGCTATGTAGCAGAGTACGAGTGCATGCTCTCCTTCCTGAAGACGGCCCCTGCAGAGCTTAAATTGGTGATTGCGGGGAACCATGATATTACACTACACAAGGATTTATATCTGGAGCGGTTGAAGAATAAACATCGCAATATACCAGAGGATACGGACGCTATCAGGCAGATGTGGACTGGTGACGAGGCGAGGAGCGCTGGGATTGTGTACCTGGAAGAGGGAGTACAGGCTTTTGAGCTTAGAAATGGGGCGAGATTTACAGTGAGTGCATGCTCGGAGTAGGGAGTCAAGCTTGGATTCATGAAGGGGAATTGCGTCCCGAGATGGGAGACTCTACTCCTGGAAACGGCTGTGTTACGAGAGGAAGAATTCTCCTGGAGAAGCATTGTAAGAAAATAGCCAATGGCTGAGTTTTACTTGCAGGTCTACTCTTCTCCTTGGCAGCCCGAATTTTATGACTGGGCCTTCACTTACCCGCACAATATCGATCGCTTCAATCCCACACCTGCCGTCTCTGCGCAACCTTCGGCGGAAAATCCAGTACCTGCCCATCCGGCAATCGACATTATGCTCACACATGGTCCACCAAAGAACATCCTCGACAAAACAGCCTTTGGTGAAGAGAATGTCGGCTGCCCTCACCTACGGCGAGCTGTGGGAAGATGTAAGCCAAGAGTGCATTGTTTTGGGCATATACATGAGGGGTGGGGCGCTGAAAGAATGTCTTGGGCGACTAACGTGGCCGAAAAGAAAGTGCCAAGAGAGGATTTGACGTTTGATCAACGGGCTGCATACATTGATATAAGTAAGGATGGTAATGAACCGCTCAAATGGGGAGAAGAGACATTGTTTATTAATGCAAGCATTATGGACGTACGGTATAGACCTGTTAACCCCCCTTGGGTAGTGGATTTGGAGCTGCCATTGAAGAAGTTTGTAGGGACCTGGCTACACTGACAGGGTTTGCTGAAGTCTAAGACTTTCTTAGCCAGCATTCTCTAAGATTTCAAATCAGGCCAAAGGCCTGAGGTGCAGAAAGCAGTATGAGTAATCAGGGGAAGTTGCTAGAAGCAAAGAATCCAAGCCTAGCAGGACCTTTAGCAAAGGCAGCCACGCAAAAAAAAGGGACGAAACCGCAAATGGCAGGAAAGCTATGTCTGACAATGTCATGCTCGACCCGCTGCTTTAACTTCTCTTCATCGGACCAAAGGCCTCGCTTGCTATCTCAATAATTCTCGTTAAGCCTTACGAACGTCAAATTCCAGGTTGGCTGGCAATTTCACTTCGAATCATGACTGCGCGTGTTCATCTCTCACTAGCTTTTCACCTTCAACACGCTTTGACCAATCCATACTACCGAAGCACAATCAGCTCCTGAATCGCAAAAACTCATCGCTCGGACCGAAGTTTTACGCCTCACAAATCTTGTTCACGTACCAACTTTATGAGCTTTATTCTCACCATAGTCACCAATGTCTTACACCTACCTTCGACATAGCAGGTGGCCCTCCCAACGCGTTGCACCGCCAGCCGAAGATGATAGTATCGAGTAGGTACTCTCCCATTCTTCCCTTCCCCTTCAATTCAGTCCCAATTCCCAATGACACAATACTACCCATTCCTTTAACCATCCTCCCAAACCACCTAAATCCCCTCTCCACGTCATCTCAAACCCAGACTAACACCCACCCTCCAGCGCCCTTCTCTCGCCCACATCCCCCACCTCCCACACCCTCATCCGCACCCAAATTCTAACCTCCACCCACCCCTCCCCCCTCACCATCGCCGAGCAAGCCCCCGCAACCGAAGAGCCCCTCCCACACATAGACTACCACCTCCTCTCCCTCCTCATCCGCCTCGTCCATTCCCACCTCGACAACCACGGCAAAAAACGCTACGACTACCTCATCCAAGCCCGTCAGTGGTACTACCTCGGACACGCCAAATTCCAAGAAGCATTCCGCAACCTGCAAGACGCAAACGCCTACAGCATCATCCTCCGACAACATTCCGAGCGCATCGTACAAGCCAATCCCACCCCTACCAATCCCACCCCTTCAACAATCCCCCAATCAATCCCGAACCCCCTCGACCGCGCCCGCCGCGCTAACAACGAATCCATCCGCCACCACCTCCTCACCGTACGCCAATGCGCACAAGCCCGCGACCACGCGACGAGTTGGCTCAGCAGTCTGAAATGGAAGTTCTTGACAACAGAAATGCCTCCATTGATCCGATACGCAGACGAGCTACATTCTCATCTGATGAATGGCGGGGAGGGAGGTATGTCTTGCTCTTCCATCACCCTGTTCTATCTAAACCATCCAATTTCGGTGTACAAGATCATAGCTAACGTGTCGGAATCGGTGTGTTTGAGTAGCTGCTCCACCGCAAATCGGCACATTACCACCTATCGAGCATTTAGAACCGGACGCTTCGCTGCATTCATTATCAAGTGCGAAAGATCGGAGTGAGGAGGTTGGGAATGGTGCGAGTATACTTGTTATACCGGAAGGCGCAGCGGATGAAAGGGAGATGGATGAGAGGGTGATGGGTGCTGATGTTGCTATTGCTATGGCTGGGGTGGAACAGATGTTAAACACTTGAGTCGGAGGCTCAAGAGCTGAAGGTTCGAAACACAAGTCTTTCAACGCCTCTATTTCTACATCCGTACGCAACTAAATAGTATGGCACATTCGTCAATGATGTCCGCTGGTTCCATCCCCCATCCCACAGCCCCCATCCCCCCACCATCCCCCCACCACGCCCCATCACGCAGCCTCCACATCAAACCTCCACAACACCACTGTATCCATCTACCGCAACAAAAAAACTCGTATACAACACTACCAGTATTACCAGTACTAGTACGTACGTCTGACTCAGAACAGATACTGAATCCTCAAACCGTAGGAGTAGGAGTAGGATCCAGCGTCTATATATCTACGTAAGACGATTATGGATGTAGGAACTTTTGATGCGGGTATTAGTAGGGGAGTTGGTATTGTGAGGGTCTGGCATGATATAATACGTTGATGCTGGAACTTAGCTATTTTAGTCATACTCTACAACGTACATCCCCCATCAAAACATTCACAACAAACACTACTTATCCATAGCCAACCAACACTCAAATCTGCCCTCACACCCAAAATCCACATCCACATCCACATCCACATCGACATCCCCATCCACCTATAGCATAGCATAGCGATAGCAGCCTAGATTTCGATTCCCTACCTTACCTATTCTATGTATGTACAAACACCCCACCCTACCCTACCCTACCCTACCCTACCCTGACATACAGCGATATCTACATTAGGTTCTGTCATCCCAACCAGACCATTCTACCTATCACCACAGAAACAATCCGAACGTAGAACGAATACAACCTACATTACATTACTAGGTACTAAAGATCCGCTCACAATTCCATCGATCGAATGAATTACAATACACACATCTTATACTAAAACCACAGCGCACGCTAAAAACGCTCAAGCTCGCTGAAAAAAAATCTGTTGTTTCATAGCCTGCTATGTGTTCCAGATCGGAAGAAAGAAGACCCGTGGTATCTTGGTATCTCTCTTGCCCAACTCCCCCCGCAACCCTTGATAGCCTACCTTATCACTTCCTATATGTACACCACCACCACAGGATCTATATCCAGAAAACGCGATATACAATCCACTCGCCCGCGTAGCATCCACCTAAACAGGTAAACACCCCACCTCCCAACCCACCCAACACCTACTCCTCCGCCAATCCACCCATCGTATCCGAACCCTTCGACTTATCAGACTTACTAGCCATCCTACCGATTCCCAACGAGCTCAGTCTCTTCTTCAACCTGAACCCTGAATTTCCGCTAGAAGCCGTCGCCGGCCGCTCGCCAGTCGCTTCTGCACCGTTGATGTGCGAGACATCCGGCGATAGCGACTTAGTCTGTGACGGAGCATGGACCGCCGGGCTCGAATTACCCACGGACGAGCCTCCATCTGACTGTGCTGATGGCTCGGATGCAGAGCCGTTTGTCCTAGGTCCACTTGAAATTGAGGATTTAGGGAAGCCGAGACTGATGCGAGAGAGCGGGCGGAGACGTCCGATTGGCTCTGTTGGAGAGCCGGGTGTATCGCCGTTCGTTAGTGTGAGCGCTGGCGTGTTGGGTGAGGACGCCCCAGCGAAAGAGCGAGTGGTGGGCGATACGAGTACTTCGGGCGTGTCTGGAGCTGGAGCTGGGGCTAAGACCGCCAATTCGGGAGCGAATGTCGCTTTAAGCCCGTCAACAAGGGAGGCTCGTTCATCGGAAGGATCGGGACGCATGTAGTGTGACAAGCAGTGCTTTAGCATTGAGACATGGTCAAGGAGGGCAATCTGAAGTGCTGCCTCAAGAGGAGAAGGGGCCGCTTCTTCGCCATCGTCATCAGATTGTGAAGGGGCTGCCGGGAGAAGCTGACGGTATTGAGCTACTGATCCTACAGATGATGGATCCACGGAAGACAGAATCGCATCCGTAAGACTTCGGATAGCAGGCTCATCAGTATCATGGGTTTTCTTCTCGAGAGCTGCCAGCTCCGATGTTTTCCTTGTAGTTCGTTCGATCGCGGTCTGCAGGGGTGAGAGTTGAAGCACGTCAACGGCAATGACTTCGCTCCTCCGTAGTATTGTTGGGAAGCTTTCGTTCGTGCTGAAAAGTGTTTTTTCGATCCATTGATTTTGAACGCCCGATGATGGAGAATGTCGTTTTGATGTTACCGCGAAAGTATGTGGCTTTGCGGAGGTGACGAATTCTCGAATGGATGGGGCCACCTTTGGCTGCTGATATATGGGCAACTCTAGGTTGCGGTATGGGCTGACAGGAGAGATCTGGAGGTACTGTCCTTCCAACTCCTCTAGATCGCCTTTGGTCACCATCTGAGCAGATGGGTGGAGCTGCCTCATCCGGTCGGCGAACGCTGATTGTCGCTCACCTGGTTCGCCTTCGAAGATGAACTGCTTACCGCGAAGGCTTGAGGAGAAGCCCATACCGTGATAGGCCAATCTAAAGTATCTGGGCAGCTGCCATTCGCCCTTTGCAATAGCCTCGTAAATCGTTGCCATGGAACGCTGGGTCCTTGCGAGCTTGGTAAAGTCAAATTGAGAGTTTTGATATTGGTCAGCGAGCTCTTGATAAGTTTCAAGAGCAGATTCCCAAGCTTCGCCTTCCTCATAATATTGTATCATCTCGAAATAAAGCCGCTCCTTTCGGTCGAATGACGATTGTTCGGGATAATCTGGATCAGCAAGTGGCCTGACGTTTGTCGATCCCCATGTATAGAGATCTGCATGAAGGCGCAAAGCGAGACCAGCTTCGGTCTTGTTGTTGAGCTTAGCTTGTACCTGTGCTAATTGGTGGACATAGCGTATGAAGATGTCTTCCTTCTGCATGTCTTTGAGAAAATTCATCAGTTGAAGCGTATTCATAATACGCAGCATTTCCGTGACATCAGGACTATGGACCGCTGCGAGCAACTCCAGAAGTTCGTCAGTGGTAGCAATCATATCCTTGATCGCCCGCCACATTGGATCTAGAGGCATGGCTGCAAGGAACCCAAACAGATCCAGGAGCTCATTAACGAACATCTTCTGAACCAAGCTTTCGCCAATGTTTTTGGATTGAAAAAGAATCTCAAAACACTCGATCATCTCCGCCTGAATAACAGACAAGTCTTCATTCAATGTCCATTCACTGATAATCATAGCCTGTAGGATCTTTACAGCAATATTCCTCAAGCCTTCGTGCACGCTCAGACACAGCTCCACGATGGGGGCAACGAGGCCGGGCACATATTGGACTTGGAAACCCCCAAGGCGTGTCAATCCGTAGCGTTTCTGCTCTTCAATGCTCGATTCCCAGCCAAGAGCTTCCCAGCTTCGCTTCAAAAGAATGGCGCCTTGCTCACGAACGTCTCCAGCAATCTTCCAAACAGCTCGTCGCTTCTGTTCTGGAAAAGTTTCCAGGGCCAGTGTGTCGGATCGAACAAGGGTAAGCAAAGTCACGAGATATTTGCTCCAGAGTTCTGTGTTGAAGTCGTCTGCATCTTCAGGAGGGGGAACAAAGTCGGTCGTCATCATATCAAACAGTGCCTCGAGTATCTGAAGTGATGATCTGTGATGGAAAACGTAGAGACTTAACCAGGACTTAGGGAAGGCGGATCCAGACAGGAGTGACAGAATAAAGTCTAAGCAGTCGAACAGCATGCTTGGACGCTCTATGTCTGAGCCAGTGTGCTCCTTTGGCAATCTTGTACTAGCCAATGTAGCAAGCAAAGCAGCAAGCTCGGTAAGCGCTTCGTCAAAGATGATGGGGTTTGATAGTTGTTTGGAAGGGAAAGGATACGAAGTGGGGAACAACAAGGATAACTGATCCTTTCCCTGCTGATCTGATACCGATAGGCTATGGTATGATTGTATTGCTTTAGCGAAGAGAGCGAGTTTATCGCCATGAGGCTCGTTCGCTCGTCTTGATACGATGGAACAGCAAAGTCTCACCTGCTCGCGCCATTGGGTTGATCCATTCTTGATACCCCAATAGGGTTCTATCCAAGCCGTTGTACAGCTCGAGAGCTTCTGTCGGACACGTGGCTGCGTAAAAATAGTCATGTTTGTAAGGTTGAGTATTAGTACCAACTTATAAAGTATGAGCTTGCCCTGAACCTCTGCACATGAGTTTAGAAACCCTACTGCGATCTCTAAAATCTCGTTTTCGGAGAGAATCGATGTTAGTTCTGGTACCCAGGTATGCATATACTGTACGACCAAGGTCTTGCTGCCAACCAAGGCTGGTGAAGTGTGCTTCATCAAAGCTTCAAAGGCGTAGAAGATTCCTTTGACGTCACTTTGAAATGTTGATTGGGTATTCGCGCCTATGTCAGCCTCCTTGGCCTCTTGTCGTTTGCGGGCGCAGACGATGAACCTTAGCATCTGCTGGCCAACCTTGATTGTAGCGCGGACACGTCTTGACGAGCTTGGATCTGAGGGGTTCGCCAAGAGGCGGAGGTAGCTTCTGATCAAGCAAGGTGTTGCAAAGGGATGATCAAATTTCATTTCTGCATAAGCAGCCACAAAAGGTCCCAGGTCAAAGCGACGATCATGCACTATGCCCAAGACCGTCACAATTGCATTGAAGACCGAGTCCTCGTAGTCTTCCTTGCCGGCATGTTCGACCATGATGCTAAACAAAGCGTCAAAAACATCGCCGACCAGTTTTACTATCTCAATCTCAGGGACGAAAGCGAAGCGCCGAAGCAGGTCAAGGACTTCACCCCTAGGCTGCTCTCTCCATCTCAAGATCCCAAGCAGAGTAGTGTCCTGTGACAAGTGAGTGCTGCATAGGTTCGTTTCAAGCTTCAATGTTGCGATAGGTCCCGTCAAGGTCTCGTCCTTGGTATCGCCGTATCTGCCTTTGGAGTTCCAAGGAAACGCAAGATAAGCCCCTCTACCTTTGTCGGAGCTAGAAGTTTGCTTATCGTATGAATACAGTAATGGTGCGTGAGCTCCGTCGGTGACAAATGCGTCATCGTTCCACAGAGGCATCCAAGCAAGGGCGAAAGGGAAGCCAGGTGCATCTGCAACACTCATGATCAGATGACTTCCGGGAATGTCCTCAGATGGTATATCCAATTTGATCATCTCATTCCAAGCTTCACCACGTTCAACAGCAGATGTGCGCCACGCGGTTTGACCAGTGCTGTTGGAGCCAGGAAATATGCATCGCTCAATGCGCTCTCCAGACGCTTTCCTGACCTCGAGGGTAAGTTGAACGCTCTTCAGCTCAAGACTTGGCGATATCTGGACTGTGCCACGCTCTGGGTGCGATAGAAGTGCCTGATGAGGTAAGAAGGCCTCGCACAGTTTAACGTATACATCTGATCGCGACCGTGTCAGAGCCCCAGGAAAGCTAGTCTTTGGCGTTCGTACGATATCCTGCAATAAGGTAGGGGTTTTGACGATAAGGTCATTTGCATCTGGAGCTGCGAAGGATTGCAAGCTCAGACAAATTGTATCGAAACCCTTGGCTTTGGCGAAATAGCCACTTCGACTTGGGAGGAGATCACGAACAAGCTCGTCCCAGTCATTCATGGAGTTCTTGTTATGATCGTTCGTCGGAGCAGGCGCCCAAATCGACACTTGATGATTGGCAATAGTTTTGTTCCCAAAAAGGTCCTCAATGTTAACGACACCAACACCAACGTTCCTTTTGACGAACGGTGTCCCTTGCTGTGTTGTGGGTCGAGCCTCTACAATGGTAGGCCGACTTTCAGAATCTGTAGAAGAGGAAGAATCTGCTGTAGATGGTGGAATTTTAATAGACCGAGTGTCATGCTGTGGCCCATTTCGGACGCTCCCGAAGCGTTTTTGTGCCCACATGAGACTCTGCCTACCTCCTTTCACTGAGGAGGTGCTGGACATGGGGCTGCTCTTGATTGGTCTTCCAGGTGACATATTTTCGTCATCCCGATTCGTCTTCTGGTGCACACTTGACGTTGTCCCATGGACTACTTGGCTTGCTTGGATTTTGAAGATCAAGCACAAAGATAATCCTGGCCTTAGCCCATCTCCGATATCAGTTGACGCCAAGTCCGTGAACAATGTCCTATAGCTGTTATCAGATGACAATTTTTCGAAATCTTCGGTATGTGGGAGATCCACCACGAAAGACTCCGAGAGAACTTTCGGGGGTCCTCCTGGACTTCGACAGGCCAAGTACATGGTCAGTGTGGGTGAGATCATGCCAATGTTCACAACAGCCTTGACATCAGCCAAAAGATGATAATGATGAATCGGGTCGTGCTGGAAAGTGGGCGGCCTATCAAGCAAGCTCATTGTGGATTGGAGCTTTGACATTTGGATTGCCGAGTCATCTCCTGTCAGAAGACGCCCATGCTCCTTGGGGCACCGAACAATGACTTCGTTACTAAGCAATTTGTTGCCATCAACCAGATTCCACACAATCTCTTCCCGCAAGGTGCAGAGCTCTTGAGATGTGAGGACCCCATGTAGAAGCTGCCTGCGAGCTACATCTAAGCGGTTCACGAGGTCTGAGACTTTCTCCAGTACTTTATAGCGTCGAGCAAGGAGCAATTCATGTAGGTTCTTTGAGTGCCATTCCCGGAGGCACGAGGCTATTTCATCTACTAGAGGTTCAGCGCTGGATGTTGGTGTTTCGTCGCCGATTTTTAGCATAGGGACCGGGGCTTGTGGTCGCTTCCTATGTGGATCACGCGGGTTATCGGAATTCGGCGTGTGAGGAGTTGGTGACGATCTGGACTGAGAGCCTGTGAAAGATCGGTGTGATAGCTGTCGCGCAAGTCCGTGGCCACCGACATGGTTTGACGTTCGTTGAGATTTTTTACGGGCAAGGCGTGTGGTATTACCGTTGACCTTGGTCTCTCCATTTATCACCATGACGTTGGTACTTATCGAGCCACTGCTCGTAGGACGACGTAGACTACGTTTGTGGGCAATAGAACTAATGCGCCGAAGTGAGCCTCCGTTCGATTGATCGAGCCTTGAGCCATTGCCATTGGCCTGTGAGCCATGCGCCTGTCCGTCTATCCCTGCGTCGCCGAGGACTTCCCGGACTTCAACACAGCACTTCGGAAAAATGCCTGAGAATACTCTGGCTTCCAATGTTTGACCTTCGACACTTGTCAATCCAGCTAAGAGGGACGGGGGCGCCACCAAATATCCTCGAAACCATGACCCCTCGCCTCCTCCTTGCTCGATGATGTAAAGCTCGTCGCCGATCTCGAGGGGTAGATCTGCTGGTGAGATCGCTGAAAATGGATAGGTGGCCACCGCAAAGGCTATGCGAGGCAGAGGTCTCCATGGCATACTGAACGCGAGCGAGAAATGGGCCTTCCACGGCTTCCTTAGCTGGCGAAGCTCCTTCGACGAACCCCACTAAGCAATTCTGCATGGAGGATCTGATCTGAAAGTTTTATGACTGTTAGCCAATGGTTGTCGCCATGTGATTTGTTTGCTACCATCATCTATGTGAGATGCCGAGGGCGTAAAGTAGTGATTAGGGCGAGATTTTCGAGCAAGAAGTCGTTGTAATTATGGGGTTCGATACTGTTGGTGGGCCAAGCATAAAAGTTACAAGAGCAACGCCAGCAAATTTATCCTGGAATTATGGTGAATGTATGTGTAGAGAAGGAGCGATTGTATATCAACGTGCCTCCTCTGTCAACGCGCTTGACCGACGAATTTTCTGGGACGGGGCAGGCGGGTGCATAACCCCGTTCTCTTACCTCCGCACTCAGCCCTACAGCTCCTACTTTTACACGCAGCTCGCAACGTACTTTAGCGATGCACCCAAGATCATGACCCTTGCACATCGATCATTCCGCCAGGCCACGGGCGCGCTCTGCTGTCCTACAGCGTACTCAAATCTTTCCTGAGGTCGACCTGTTGGGCACGTGCTCACTCTTTGGAACGACTTCTCTTGACGTAGAATAAGGCTACAAGACAAGTCAATAGGCTACATCAATTCCTCTGGACTGAAAAGACAGCCAACCTCCCGCTTGCACATAGTCTTATCCGCCTCTCTCCGAACATCATTGGTGGTAAAGGACAAGCCTACATGGGTGAAAGGGAGTAAATTATCCAATAGCCCGTGGTGTGACGTTGATCTGCCCGAATAGGCTCTCTAGACAATTCAGGTTGAGTGGATTTTACGTACTACCTAATAATCAGAATGCCACTTTAGCAATCGATGGAGAGGCAAGATTCTGGTGTCACGATTGTATCTCCACAAACAAACATTTTGCTTGATCTTTCGGCTTTGATTCCGTGCATCTCGACATCGGGTCTCTATTACTTTATCCTTCCTTACCCCGAGGCACCCACTCCAAGTCTTCGACTTTGAGTCTGATCAAGAGGCGACAGCCATATCCGTACGCACAATATAGATGATCTTACTACAGAGTTTACGATCGTTAGGTCTAGGATCCGTAGAAAGACTTGGTTGAAGCAGATCTGAAGGAAAACTTTCTGCGGCGGCTAAGTCATGGATCCATTATTGAAGAATGACTGTATCGTCAGTGTTGGTATGGTGTGAAAAGAGGGTCAATACTGGTGGGGTTATAGATCAGGTATACTAAAAGGATATAAGTAGGTATTCGTACCCGTTGCAGCTAGCGATCGCCGTGCTGGAAGTATGGGTGCTGGACTTTGGTGGCTATCTGAGGAAAGGGGATTCGGGAGAGTTGTTCTCAATCAAAGCAAAACCAGTGTTGACTATAGCTCGCCGCAACCAGAATCAGCGCCGGCTCCTGTTCGTCATCTAGCAGCACCATTTTCATAATACTCCTAGACTGTCATATATCTTCTAAGCCCTCTCAACCTTTCCTTCGCCCCGTCAAGTACATCATCATCTTTGCAGAACGCGAAGCGTAACCAAGCTTCCCCCAGGTGAGCATTTTCAGGTGTATAGAACTCACTTGGCGGGATAGCCGCGACACCAAGCTCCATGATTAGAAACCAACTCAGTTTGAAGTCCCTGGGCCTATCTCTGACGTGGGCAGGGAATTCGTAACCATCTGGTAAGTTCACTTTGCCAAAATTAGCAAGTACAAAGTAGCCCCCTTCAGGCTCGCTGTAAGGGAGGCCTAGCTCATCAAAGATGGCGCAAAAGCGATTCATCTTTGACTGCATTTCCTTCTTGCTCAAGTCCCAGAACCCTTCTTTGTTTGCGTTCTCGAACCCGACTGCGGCTGCTTCTTGCAGAGGCGAGACGCTGTTGTAGCATATGCGTGTGTGGGCAGCCGAGACGTATTGGATCAAACGAGCGGGACCTATAAGCCATCCGACCCGCCAGCCAGTGGCATAGAAGCTTTTGCCAGCAGAACCGACGGTGAGGGTGAGATTCGCTAATTCTGGGCTGATAGTAGCGATTCGGGTGAAGGGCGCGTAATAAAGCTTGTCGTAGACCTCATCAGAGACGATGAGAATGTTATGCTTCACGCAGAGACTTCCTATGGCTTCTAATTCGGGCTTGGAGAAAATCTTTCCAACAGGATTGTGAGGGGTGTTGAGAACGATCATGCGAGTTTTGGCGTTGATGGTCTTTTCGAGAATCCCCATGTCAATGGACCAGTCAGCAGCTGAAGTGTTTTCCGCTGAGCCGTTCTTGGGTGGCTGAAGAGGAACATAGCGGACAACGCCTCCAGCCATCTCTATATTTGGGATATACCTTCATTCATTTAGATTCTTGATGTATACTCATCTGGAGCCAATCTACCCACTGATCAAAGAATGGTTCAAACACGATGACCTCATCTCCGGGCTCAACAAAGCCCATGAAAGCACATAATATTCCCTCGTTTGCTCCAGTGGTAATGGTGACCTCGGTATCGGGATTAATATCTTTCCCAAAGAACGGCGAGTATGCTTTTGCAATGGCCTTTTTCAGTCGTGGGCGTCCCTACCTATCCATCAGTCTATACAGCCTAGCCAGTATTGCGATTCGACACAGACTTTTGTGGGCGAATACTGATTGCAGTCAACTCTGTCCAGCGCTTCTTTCGCCGCGTCTAAGACGAATCTCGGAGGGTTGTAGCCACTGACCTCGATCAGTTCCTTCCAAGTCGTGAATTTCAAGAGAAGGGTGGCATACTCACAAGAACCCCTGACCCATATTTATAATTGGCTGGACTGGTGACGCAGCAGCTGCCTCATTAACAATTGACCTGAACATTGGCTTAGTGCGCTATGTATCGGGATCTTGAAGAAGCACGATTGTACCACACATCTTGCCGCTGGCCAGCAACCCTGTTCGCAGGTCTAAAGGGATCACTTCTGACCATCTTTGCAGAAAAGCTTCTGCTGAAGCCTGTCCTGTGTAGTACCTGGCCGAAATGTAGACTTGATCTGCTTCTCAGTACCGATCGCATACCAAGTTCACTCGGTCATGCTCGAACAATACACTCAGATGATTAAGGAGGGAGGCAGGATCTGAAAGTCGTGATCTATTGGAGGTAGGGTGTTCGACGTAGAATCTGTCTACTCAGTGATGTTACCGTAGTAGACAGACTTTTGGACTACATGTTTAGCGTATGCGCAAGACTGTACCTTAGAGTCCTTGGCACTAAAAAGTCGCGTGTATTTCACTACCTAATTTGGAAGAGCTGTTAAAGAAAGTTGCTACATGACAGACATAGTAAATACTAGCAGATTTTATATTTATTTTCTTACTATATAACCACATCGGAATAGCAATCAGGTACTTTAGTTCATACTTTAGACTAGAGGGTCGCCATCTCGGTGCGAGATTAGTAATTAAGCTAGGGACTCTCTAGAAACCTAACTACTCTAGGGGCTAAGCTCCCTAAAAACCCGCTAAGATCTATAATTCTAGGGGTGCTATACCCTATACTATACCTCATGCTGTAGGGACTGCTGTACCTATGCTGTACCTATGCTGTAGCTAATGCTATACCCATGCTGTAGGGACTGCTGTAGGCCATGCTGTACCTATGCTGTATCCCATGCTGTACCCTAATGCTGTACCTATGCTGTACCCATGCTGTAGCTAATGCTGTCCCTATGCTGTCCTTATATTATACCCTATACTATACCCTATACTATAGGGACTGCTATCCTTATACTGTACCTATGCTGTAGCTAATGCTGTCCCCATGCTGTCCTCATGCTATAGGGACTGCTATAGGCCATGTTATAGGGACTGCTATACCTATACTATACCTATGCTATAGGGACTGCTATACCTATGCTGTACCTATACTATCGGGACTGCTATCCCTATACTATACCTATGCTGTACCTATGCTGTACCCTATACTATAGGGACTACTATCCCTATATTATACCCATGCTGTAGCTAATACTATCCCTATACTATCCCTATGCTATAGGAACTACTATAGGCTATGTTATAGGGACTACTATACCTATACTATACCTATGCTATAGAGACTACTATACCTATACTATACCTATGCTATTAGGTCTACTATCCCTATACTATACCTATACTATAGCTAATACTATCCTTATACTATCCCTATGCTATAGGGACTACTATAGTGCTATAGGTATTTGCTTATTATCGCTATTATTAAATAGCGCCATTTGCCTAGCGCGCCTTCCTTGCAGAAGGCTTCTATACTCTACGTACTTAGGCAGGTTTCCTATATATAGAGAAGATATCTTCTTTCTATATTATAATTTAGTTATAATATATAGTAATAATACTATAGATCTTATTCTACGTTACTAAGTACTATAATTATATTAATAAGAACTACTAGCTTTAGTAGTACTAGCCTTATAGTACTAGTCCTTAATAGCCTTCTACTCCCTACTATCTTATCCTACTATTAGATAAACGGCTACTACGGCTACTAGTCTATTAGCTATTAAAGTAAATCTATTAATAATAAGGTATTAAATAATAAGGTAATAAAGTCCTTATTACCTTAAGAAATACTATACCTAAGTATATTTACTTAGTCCCTTACTATTACCTTCACCGCTTCTTCTCTAAAGTAAAAGGTAATATCTACTACTTACTTCTACCTTACTAGTAGTATATAATTAATAAGCTAGCTCCCGATCTAGTACTCCTTAATTAAGTAATCCGTTAATTATACGAGATTGATTTATTCCTTAAGAGCGGTAGCCCTACTACTAATAAGCTTATAATAAAGTCTTAGAGAGTACTTAAGTTCTTTACTATATATTACCTACGGCTAGAAGACTTACCTCCTAACCCTAAAGATAATAATACCCTAGAATTATCTACTACGTCTACTACCTTACGGCGTACTAGGTAAGTATTATTACCTACTACCGCAGTACGCTTCCCGCCTAAGTAGGTAGTTAATAAATATAGATTTAATATTAATATATAAGTCTAATATATTAAGCTTAAGAGGGTAAATATTATCCTAGTAAGCTTTAAACCTACCCTAATACCCCTACCGTTTAAGATACTAATGCTAGTACTAAGTATAGCTACCACTACCTTCTTAAAGGCCTAGCGAACTAAAATAGTTAGTATTATTACCTAAGCTATATATATATTTAATTAGATATAACTAGGTAATCTATAACCTACTATAATAGGTCTTTAATAAGGACCTCGTTTATCTACTTCTATCTTTAGGCCTTATAATATAGGATACTTTAATCCCGACTTATAAGTAATACCTATTAAAGTAAAAGATAATTATAATATCTATTATAATATCTTTAGCTTTATTAACCGCCTCTAAGTTAAGGTAGCTAATACAGATCCTACTATTTTAAGGTAGAATATAGATTCCTACTTACTTAGTACTACTAATAAATAGTATACTAATTAGCTTAATAAACTTAGCTACTCCGGCTTATATAATAATCCTAATAGTATTAATTAATAGTATAAGAGTCTTAAAGTAAGAATTTATAACTCCCTAGGTAAGTTACTAGCTTTACTTAAATTAGTCCTATATACGATTAAAGATATAAGAAATCGTCGTAACCTAGCTAACTACGTTAATATAATTATTTTCAATAGTAAAAACGCTGGCTTTACCTCTACGGAGGATATATAGGTTAGGTTAGTATATAAATATATAGACGGAGAATTATAATAGACTTTACCTTATCTAACTAAGAAGTCTACTATTAGTAGCCTTCTTATAGAGCTTCGCTACGAGAAAGACATCTGGTTTAATATATATAGGAAGCCTTCCGTAGACGTAATAAGGTCCTCGTTATAAGTAAAATAGCTATAAGTTAGTAAATAAGGTTAGTAGAATTCTAATTTTAATCGTCCTCCTTTTAATTTAAATCTATATTAGTGGAATAGCTAGTACGGCAATAATTTTAGACCTTATAGTAACCCGTTAAATCCTTATAGAAATAGGCTATTCGGTAATCCTTTCTATAACTTATAGAATTATAATAATAATAATTAATAGTAGCTATAAAACGTCTAAGTAAGGATTTTACCTAGAGATCGCTAATAGTTATAAATTACCAGCGGAAACGTAAACGTGATAGCTAGGATATAATAGAATAATATTAATAATAAGAATTCCTACTATAAGCTACCCTTTTAGAATAAGCCTTTCTAAGTAAATACTCCACGTCCTTATAATAACCGGGCCTACTAAGTAAGCGCTGAAGACGAAGAGGAGGAAAATAATAATAATAAGGTCCTTAATAATTAAGTATAATACGATGCTTATAAGGAGGGGTACTATTAAGCTATTAACTAGTCTTAGGTAGATTGATAGGTAGACTAAGATTAGTCTCTACTAGAGCCTTTAGGCTCTACTACCGTCGATGAATTAAGTATTAATAACACGGTAGAAAACTACTTTATAAATCTAAAGTTACCTAAATTAATATATTATACCTATGCCTTGATATTTAAATTAAATAATACTTTATATAGGTATATCTAATCTAGCTATATAAAGCCTTCTATAACCCCTACCTTCTCTACTAAGGTAGATAAATTAGGTAGATTATCTATAGTTATCCGCTCCGATTCTAAGGATATTACTATTAAAGGCTATAGCTTTCAGGGGTATTATTATATTACTATACCCGTTACCTTCTTAGCTAATAGTATTAAATATTATATCTACGCTAATACCGGTACTTAAGTAAGGCTAATTAATCGAGACTTCTTACTTAATAGATACCTATAAGCCTTGATAGAAAAGATACTAATACCTATAATAGTAAGAGGCATTAGTAATAAGAAATATAACGCTAGTAAATTTACTAAAATCCCTATATTCTTTAAGAGCCTTAATAGAATAGTTATATTAATAGAATATAAATTTTATATTATAGACGATTTATCTACTAAAGTACTTATTACTATAGATATCTTAAAGCCTAAGCGAATAGTTATCGACTTTAGGGATAACTTAATAAAGATCGGATCCTACTAAAATATAAGGATACCTATTATAGTTATTAATTAAGGTCCTCGTATTACTACCTTAGTTTTTACTAAGAAATAAATACTAATACTACCTTATAATAACTTCGCCGTACTAATAGCTAGTTCCTAATATTAGTTATTAAACTTACCTTAAGACCGTGATTTTATTTTTAAGCCTAACGCTTTAAATAAGCTATCCCTATATACCTATATTATTAATGCCGCGATATCTCACGTTTTCGTCTATAATAATAATACCGATAGGCCTATTATACTTACGCGTAACTAGGTCCTTAGTAAAGTCGCTAAGTATAAGTTAGCTAGCTATTTTCCTATTGACCCTAATAATAAAGCTCTTGTAAATAAACCTCCTACTAAAATAATTAGATAGGTAAGGTTTAGTATACGCGGTTTACTTACTACTATAGTAGCGTTTATAGCTATAATAAGCTCTCTATAAGTAACTATAAGGAACCCTTAGGTAGTAATATAAATAAATAAGGCCCTTAATACCTTACCCCCGGTTAAAGTATATTATCCTACCGGAGTTATAATTTACGGTGCCGTAACCTAGGCAGCTGCCTTAATTACTACCGTATTTAATAAATTTCCTAACTTATAAAAAGATACCGGTAATATTATTAGTATTCCTAAATTATAGTATATAGAGATCCCTTTACTTAATAATTAGGAAGATCTATATAAGCTAGGTTAAGCACGAGTATACCCTCTTAGTTAGAGGGATAAGGAAGTAATTGATATAGAATTTAATAAGCTTTATTCTTAGGGAAGGTTAGAATAGATAAATATATCTACGCCGTTTTCCTTCCCTTACTTTATTATTTAGAAAAACACGCCTAACGGCCTAAAAGGCTGTATTATTATTAATATTAGAGTATTAAATAAGATTATAATACCTAATACCTACCCCGTTCCTCTCTAATTAGAAATTCTTACCTTACTTTAAAATACTTTATATATTTTAACTATTAATACGGTAAGCTTCTTCTACTAATAGTAAGTAAAGTAAGACTATAGGTATCATCTTATAATAGCCTCTTATAGAGGCTAGGAAATATTTAATATCCCTATTATAGGTTTTAGGAACTCTCCGGCGTACGTCTAATATATAATTAATACTATACTCCGGGAGTTTTATTACTTTTACCGTGCGTATATAGATAATATAGTGATTTTCTCTACCTTATTAAACGAATATCTTAAGCACCTCCGTAAAGTCTTTAGTAAATTAGATAAGTATAATATATACTTATCTCCTAAAAAGTTATTTCTTAGATACTCCTCTATCCGTTTACTTAGGTAAAGGGTCGATACGCTTAGTCTATTGATAGCGGATAAGAAACTTATAGCTATTACTATACTTATATTCCTAGATACCCTAGGTTAGCTTAAGAAATACCTTAGTATAATAGGCTATAATAGGTAGTATATAGTATTCTACGCTACTATCATAAAGCCTCTACTACGACGTAAGACTTTACTTATAAAGTTAATTACTATTAGGGGTAACGCACGTAAGAAAATAGCCGGTAGACTAAAGGTTTTAGTACCTACGCCTAAAGAATTAAATACCTTTTACTATTTATAAAAGCTTTTTACTTCTTTAAGTATCCTCTACTACTTTAACGAGTAGCGTTAACTATTTATTAATCTAGATATAAGTAAGAAATTTAGTTTTAGAGCTATTATCTATTATACTATTAAGGACGCTTATAAATAAGGCCCTTCTTTTATAACTATAATAGTAGGGTTACTTAAGTTCCCTAAGTAAAAATCTTAGTAACCTATTTTATTTCTTAGTCGTTTACTTACTAACGCTAAGACTAGGTATTAGCCTACTAAACTTAAAGTCGTAGGGTTAATATAGGTCGTTAAGAAGGTCTATTATATAATTAAAGTAACGCGAAAGCCTACTATAATTATTTATATAGATTACTTAGCTGCGGTATTAATAGTAAGGTAGACGAGTTTAAATATAGTATTAACTAAAAAACTTAATCTCCGCCTTATTAGGGTATTAGAATATCTCTAACGGTTTCGCTTAGACGTTTATTATAAACTAGGTAAAGTAAATATAGTGCCTAATACCTTATTAAGGCTAGTAAGTTATAAATATTATCTATAATAAGACGCGGAAGGTGAATTAGATACCTTATATATAAGATACTTCCCTATTAGCTTAGTAGAAATAAGTAAACCCTTTTATAAGCGACTAACTAATAACTATTAAGAGCTTTAATAGGTAAGAGTTATCTAAATAGTCTAGTAAAATAAAGACCTTAGTAATAACGCGGCCGCCCTCGTATATAAGCTTATCAGCCAGGTCCTATATTTTAAAGATAATAAATAAGGACTCCGTCTCTATATACCTTCTATTATAGAAGTAGAAGTCTTTAAGCTTACATATAATAAAATAGGATATCTGGGCTATATACGTATATATAAGAAGCTTACGGAAGGCCTTTATATTTATAATCTATCTAAGAAACTTTATAAATTTATCCGGTATTGCCCTTAATACTAGTATAACCAGATACTACGGTACTAGCCGTGTAGGTCTTTATAGCCTATTCTAACGCCTACTCGTCTATTCTATACTATTACTATTAACTTTATCCTAGTACTTCTATTAACTGCGGAAGGCTTTAACAGTATCTTAATAGTTATATATAAATTTTCTAAAGTAATTACGCTTATTCTAGGTAAGACGACCTGGATAGCGAAGATTAGGTAGTAAAGTTACTTAATAGATTAGCTAATATTAACTAGGGTTTACCTCGAGTAATAATCTTAGATCGAGATTAGAAATTCGTAGTATAGTTATAGTAGAGTATCTTTTATTACTTAAGGGTTAATTTACTTTACTCGGCTGCCTAGTACCCCTAAATAGATAGTTAATTAGAATGATCTAACTAAACTACTAAAATAGCCCTATGTTACTATATTACTACTATTAAATATAATTCTATATAGCTATCTATTCTTCTAAGAATAATAGCTGCGCTTAATAATTCTACTAAATATACGTCTACGAATAAAACTCCTACCGAAGTACTCTATAGCTTCTGAACTAGGGAGGCACTAGACCTACTAAAGCCTAAAGTAGACTATATATAACTAAAAGTAATAACTACCTTACTAATAAGGCCCTCGTTACTAAAAGTAACGCCGTTAACTATAAAAGTACCCTAAGTACCCGTCGCTATAACGGAATATCGACCTTCCTATATTAATATAAAAGACGCTATTACTTTTACCTTACTTAGGATAAAAGACTACTACGATTTTAAATATATAGCTAAGTTCTTTAATATCGGCGATCTTATTAACCTCCGCCTCTATAGAGGCTATAGGGTCCCTAGTATTATATTAAAGAAGCTTAGGTAATAGTATATCAGCCCCTTTAAAGTCCTTAATTAGGTAGGCCGTCTTACCTATAGATTAGAGTTACCGGATATAATATGTATTTATAATATTATCTTAATAGCCTATCTTAAACCTACTACTAATCTAGTAGATAACCTATATTAACGCCGCCGCCTACCTACCCCTCCTATTATTATTAATAGAGACGTTAAATACGAAATTAAACGACTCTTATAGAAACGCCGTATTCGCCGTAGCTATAGCTGGTCGACTTAGTACCTTACTAGATAGCTTAGATATAGTCCGGAGGATAATTAATAGATACCGGACTATTAATTAATAAATATACTAGACCTCGTCTAGGTATATAAGAGGAAAATAGGCCTAGTATAGGAGCTAGTAGATAAGTCGGTAATAATAGTAGTAGTATATAAGTAAAATTTCTTATCTTATAGGGTTATCCTTTTTACTTTAAGCGCGTCTAATTAAGGTATATCTTCTACTACCTAATATATATACTATCAGGACGATAGCTTTGTTTATTATAGGTATCTACTATAAGTATTTACTTATTATCGCTATTATTAAATAGCGCTATTTACCTAGCGCGCCTTCCTTGCGGAAGGCTTCCGTACTCTACGTACTTAGGCAGGTTTCCTATACATAGAGAAGATATCTTCTTTCTACATCATGATTCAGTTATAATATATAGGCTATACTATACTTATACTATAGCTAATACTATCCCTATACTATCCCTATACTATACCGTATACTATACCCTATACTATAAGGACTACTATCCCTATACTATACCTATGCTATAAGGACTGCTATACCTATACTATACTTATACTATAGCTATATTATAGCGACTATTATACCTATACTATACTTATACTATAGCTAATACTATCCCTATATTATACCTTATACTATAGCTAATACTATCCCTATACTATACCTATACTATAGTTATACTATAGGGACTACTATAGGCTATACTATACCTATATTATACCTTATACTATACCCTAATACTATACCCTATACTATGCCCTATAGAATACCTTATATTATAAGGACTACTATAGCTATACTATACCTATACTATAAGGACTACTATAGCTATACTCTAGGTAATACTATAGCTATACTATAAGGACTACTATAGGCTATACTATACCTATACTATACCTATACTATACCCTTATATTATACCTATACTATACCCTATATTATAGGGACTACTATACCTATACTATAGCTATACTATAAGGAATATAGTAGTTATACTATAGGGAATACTATACTATAGCTATACTATAAGTAATACTAGAAAGAAAAGTTCCTAGGGAAATTAGATTATATAAGGTATATTACTTATTATAATAATAGCTAACTAAACCTTAAATAGTTATAGTACTACATAGACTAGAGGGTCGCTATCTCGGTACGAGATTAGTAATTAAGCTAGGGACTCCCTAGAAACCTAACTACTCTAGGGGCTAAGCTCCCTAAAACCCCGCTAAGATCTATAATTCTAGGGGTACTATACCCTATACTATACCCTATACTATAGGGACTGCTATACCTATACTATACCTATACTATAGCTAATGCTATACCTATACTATAGGGACTACTATAGGCTATACTATACCTATGCTATACCCTATACTATACCCTAATGCTATACCTATACTAGACTGACCGTCGAGTCGGGTTTTAGTACTATAGATTGGTACCGACCCGAATACTTAGTACCTATTTAGGTACCGACTCGAATACTTAGTACCAGTTTCCGGTATTAACCCGAAAAGCCCTTAGTACCTTAGCGAGTCGGGTTAACCCGACCCGACTCGCCAAGGTATCGCCAAGACGCCAAGCCCCTAATAAAATAGTAAGGAACCCTAGATTTTTTCTAGAGTTACCCCTATACTAAAAATAGAATTTTTTTAAATTAGAATTTTACTACCCCGTTTAGTTCCCTAGGGATATATATTACCTTTTTGCATTACCTTAAAGAATTACCTAGGTTAGGCTAGGTAATAATAATAATAATACTTAGTAATATAGTAGTAAACTATAGATATAATAGTAAATACTATTATAAATAAAAAATATTAGTAATATTATAGTAATTATTTCTACATAAATAGTTAGTTAGCTATTACCTTATTTACTATTAAGAATTACCTAGTTAGTAATAATAATAACACTTAGTAATCTATTAGTAAGCTATATATATAGTACGAAATACTATTATAAATAAAAAATATTCCTAATATTATAGTCTTAGTAAAATAATATAAGTGGAACTAATATCTTAGCGAGTCGGTTTAATACTTTAGTACTAATACTCGGTACCACCCTATAGTATTAACTCGAATACTCGGTACTAACTATTAGTATTAACTCGCTAAGAGTCGAGTCGGGTACTCGACTCGAGTTCGAAGTACCGACCCGACGCGGTTAGTCTAACCTATACTATACCTATACTATAGTTAATACTATCCCTATACTATCCCTATACTATACCCTATACTATACCCTATGCTATAGGGACTGCTATCCCTATACTATACCTATACTATAGCTAATACTATCTCTATACTATACCTATACTATAGCTAATACTATCCCTATACTATCCCTATACTATAGGGACTACTATACCTATGCTATACCTATATTATAGGGACTACTATACCTATACTATACCTATACTATTAGGGCTACTATCCCTATACTATACTATTATAGAACGAGGTTGGGATAACTACTTAATAGTTGGATAAGGCTACTTAATATATTATTATAACTAGTAGGGTCTAACCTAGTATATAAGACGAAAGACGAAGAAGGAAAGATAGTAAGATAAGAACGCGAGGTAGGAATCAAGACGCTAAAAATCTAATTTAATCAAGAAAGTATATTTAACTTTAAATAAAAAGGGGTTTACTAAACCTAAAAGGGTTTAATAAACTAATTAAGCTAAGTAGCTAGGTTAGGCTAACTTAACTTAACCTTAGCTAATCTTATACTATAATAGTAGCTCCCCTTTTAAAGGCTAAACTCCTATAAAGCGTTAGCGGGCATAGCGGGATAAAGGTAAAGAAGGCGAGGATATAGAAGGGCGAGGGATAAGGTTCTTAAAGGGTAAATCTTAGGTCTATTATAGACCTAATTAGACGGGGCGTTAGTAGAAAATTAAAGTTTAAGGCTAACTTAGCCTAACTTAGGAGAATAGAGGTAGGAATTAAAGTCTAAGCTATTTTAGCTTAACTTAGGATAGCGGATAATAGAAGCTAAAGTCTAAGACTATTTTAGCCTAACTTAAGAGGGTAGATAATAAGACTAAAGTCTAAAGCTATCTTAGCTTAATTTAAGGTAGATAAGGTAGGTACTAGAGTCTAAGACTATCTTACTTTAATTTAGGAAGGTTAATAGGACTAAAGTCTAAAGCTATCTTAGCTTAACTTAAGATAGATAAGGTAGGTGTTAAAGTCTAAAACTATCTTAGTTTAACTTAGGAAGGTTAATAGGACTACAGTCTAAAGCTATCTTAGCTTAACTTAGGATAGATAAGGTAGGTATTAAAGTCTAAGACTATCTTAGTCTAACTTAGGAAGGTTAATAGGACTAGAGTCTAAAGCTATCTTAGCTTAACTTAGGATAGATAAGGTAGGTCCTAAAGTCTAAGATTATCTTAGTCTAACTTAAGAAGGTTAATAGGACTAGTTATAGATTAAGGCTAAGGGTTAAGGTATTAATAATAAAGAACCTAATAAGGTAGGATATAGGGCCTAGTAGCTAATAGGTTAACTTAGTAGAACTTATTAATAGCTTATTAATAGTTCTTAAGGAGGTTAAATAGTTCTTTAGTAGGGATATAAGACTCCTAGTTAATAAAATACTTAAGGAGTAGTAGCTAGAAATATTAGTCGAGCTTAGAATTTAATATACTATCTATATACTAGCTATATTCGCTATCTTCGGCGATAATAGAGGCACGGGGTTCCTAGCGTTATCTAGGTAGGGGATCCTAGGCTATATATTATAGGAGACTAGTATAGAAGACTAGATAGATTTTTATAAACTTAAGAAGGTTAAGTTTAATAACTAGGGGGTTATTAAAAATACGTCTAATAAGGAAGGGACCTACGCTATAATTATCTAGCTTGATTATAAGGCGAGTAGTATTTAGGTTCTTAGTATATAACTAAACTAAATCTCCTAGGAAGTAATAAGGGTAAGGATAGTACTTTTAATTAGCTAAAAATTTATAGATAGCTTAAGCGATTAATATCTCTTCTTAAAGATAGTTAGTAATATCGTTAAGTTTCTTAGTAAACTCCTTAATATTTATTAGCTTTACCCTAGCCTAGGTAGTAAAGTAAGGGGGTAATAAAAGGGGTAGGTTAAAACTAAGGCGAGGGTTTTATCCTAAATTAGCTATAAAAGGTAATATAAGTATAGTTATAAAAGGAATATTATTTAAAGTAAACTTAGCTCTTAGTAATTATAGTACCTAATTATTCTATATATAATTTATAAAGGCTTAGAGGTAATATTCTATAATAGTATTAGCCCGTTTTATTTAGCTATTAGTTTAGGGGTAGTAACTAGTTAATAATCTAGTATCTATCTTAAGGATTTAGTAAAGATATTCTTAAATATTAGAGGTAAATTATATACCTTAATTAGATATAAAATATTTAGGTACTTTATAGAGTTTAAAGATATTAGTATAAAAGGTGTAAGAAGCTTCTTCTACTTTTATAGAAGTAGTAGGGATAAAGTATCTTATCTCAATAAGATAGTTAATAAAGATAAGGATATAATAGTATATTATTCCTATAAAGGTACTAGGTAGAAGAGGACCTACGTAGTCTATAAAAATATTACGCTATTAGCGCTTAGGGATAGGTAAGGGATAAAGCTAGCCTTAAAGCTTTTATTTAAAAGGCTTAGAACGGGTATAGGTATAGTAATTATAAACGAATTACTTAATAGAATAATATAGGTTTAGCTACTAGTATACTTTATTAACTAGCTTATAGTAGTTAGTTCTTCTAGTATATCTACCTAGGATACTATTATAAATAAGCTAGATAATTTATAAGTAAAGATAGGCTAAATTTAGGATATATCTTCTATTTTAAAAATATAGGGAACTATCTTATTCTATATATTCGGCTAAATAGATTTTACTATAATAGCGAGCTCTACTATAGAGAGCTTTAAGGATAGGGGGAGTAAATTAGTTATTACTTTAAGCTTAATCTTATAGGGTTTAGGTTAAGGTATTTTAAGGGTCTTCCTTAAGATTAATTACTTCTAGATTAAGTTAAAGTTTATAGTTTATAATTTTAAGTTTTAACTTAGGTTCCCTACTTATAAGAGCTAAGGTAATAGGGTAGTAAGGCGAGGGGGTTTCTAAATAGAGAGTTAAGGTAAATAGTATAATATTATAATTTAACTATCTTTAAGTCTAGAATATACTTCTTTAATATAATTTAGTATTAATATTAATAATATAGGTTAGAAGTATCCCTCTTTTTAGGGAGGTCTCTTAAATAATAGGTAAGGGAATTAGGTTTAGCTCCTACTTTATTAAAATAATAAATAATTAAATAATTAAATTAGGATACAAATTCGCTCTAATAAGCTTAGCGACGGCTAAGTTCTTTAGTTAATATAAAATATTTAAGGTTCTTATAGTTAGTAATTACCTTAATAAGTTTAGATAAGCCTTTTAACTTAGGGCGCTACTCTTAGAAGGCGCGGATAATAATTATAAGTTCTTTATTATAAATCTTATAATTATACTTAGCTAGGTTATACTTTTTAGAAAAGTAAGCTACGGGATAAAGTATACTATTATTATTATACTAGGATAGGATACCTCTTAATATAAAATTAGAAGTATTAGTTTCTACTATAATCTTTCTATTAGGATTATAATAGCGGAGGATAATATTAGAGGTAAAGGCTTTCTTTAAGATATTAAAGGTATTTTAGTAATCTTTATTTTAGAGGTAGAGTACGTCTTTATATATTAGGTTAGTAAGTAGTATAGCTATTTTATTATAATTATAAATAAACCTCCTACAGAAATTCGCGAAGTTAAGGAAACTTTAGATATCTTTAATATTAACTAGGGTTAGCTAATTAATAATAGCGTCGACTTTAAATAGATCTATCTTAATCCCTTTAATAGTAATAATTAGGCCTAAGTAGGGAATTTATTAAATATAGAACTTATATTTAATAATATCTACTTAAAGTCCTATAGCCCTTAACTTTTAAAGCATACGCTTAATATAGATTTTATATTCTACCTCTAATTTATTATAAATTAGAATATTATCTAGGTAGGCTATATAAAAATTATTAAGATCTTCTTAAAAAGTATTATTAATATAATACTAAAATAAGGTAGGACTATTATAAAGTCTAAAGGGTATAATAAAATACTTAAATAATCTAAAATAAGTATAAAAGGCTATAAGTTCTTTATCTCCTTTATAAATTTAGAGGTAATTAAAAGCTAATGTAATATCTAGCTTAGTAAATACCTTAGCGCGGCTTAGGCGATCTAGGGTCTTAGTAATAAGGGGTAAGGGATAGCGGTTCTTAACTATAATAGTATTTAGCCCGCGGTAGTTAATATAGAAGTAGAGGCCTCCTCTAGGCTTCTTAATAAATAGGATAGGGGATATAGACTAGCACTTACTAGCTTAAATAAAGCCCTTAGTAAGATTATTATTAAAGTATTAGCGGAGTTTATTAGTTTTATTATAGCTTATACCGTATAAGGCGGTAGCTAGGGGCTAGGTACCTTCTTTAAGATTAATAGCGTAGTTATAGGAGCAGTACTTTAGTAGGGTATTAGTATCCTTTTTTAAAAAGATATCTAGGAACTTATAGTAACGCTAAGGGAGCTTAGTAGTAAGATTAATATTTTTACTCTATTAATAAGCTTCTAGATCTTCTTAAGTAGTAGTAGTAGTAAAATAGAATTCCTTTTCTATCCTCTATATAACTAGGCTATAGTTACCTTTATAGGTACTAGGTTTTCTAGATTAGGATAAGGTAAAGACTTTTCTTTAAATAAAGGAACTAAAATTCCTTATAATTAGATAAGAGGATTAAGGTTTCTAGATCCTAAGGTAATAATTAATTTTATTAAGGGTAATACTAAATACTTCTATATCTTTAAACCGGCTAATATAATTAAATATACGGGCTCTAATTTTATAGATATCTAGGTAAATTAGGGGTTTTTAGATTTACTAGGCACGTCTTTAACTAAACGTCTAGCGGGATAAGGGACTTTAGTATTTAATTTTAGGATTATAGCCTTTCTAACGGGCTTAGTTAATTTAACTAGGAAGGTCTTCTTCTAGATTTAGCGTAGGTATAAGTAAGTTTAATACTTAACTTAGGACTTAGGATAGAGACTAGGGTAACTTAAGCTAAGTTAGACTAGGGTAGGGTAACTCCTTCTAAGTTAGGCTAGGAACCTCCTTTTAAGGTAGACTAGTTAACTCCTATTAAGTTAGATAGGGAACCTCCTTTTAAGGTAGGTTAGATAACTCCTCCTTCTAAGGTAGGCTAAAAATAGACGAATCTTAAATTTATATTAGGGATTAGGACGTAGATAACTTCTTCTAAGTCGGGGCTAGGCTAGATAACTAGGTAGTTTAGAGCTAGGACTAGGACTACTAATCTTTAAACTCCTAAACTTTTTAGGATTCTTTAATAGAAAGGAATTCTTCTTCCTTCTTAGTAATAGCTTAGACTATAGTAGGTTCCGGGTAATAATAGCTAAGGTAGAAGGGCGAGGATAAAGATAAAGTATTTAATCTAAAATTAATAGAAATAGAATAGCGGCGGAGCTATAAATAACCTAGGACTATTAAGTAATACTTTAATCCTATAATTATAAGAAAAGTCTCTTAATATAGGTACTAAGCGCTAATATTATTTCTACTATATAGGTAATATTACCCGTAAGCACAGGTTATCTATTAAACCCTTAGAGGTAACGGGGGGTATCTAATTAAATATAGGGGAAAGTAGTATTATTACGCGAACGTCTTATTAATAAAAGTATAAGCGGAAGCTTTATAGTTAATAAAGAAAAGAGTTAGTATTCTAAATTAAGCTTAATATAAAGTACCTAAGATAATTATATAGTTATCTTAAAACATTAGATTAGTCTTAAATAGCTCTAGAGTAAAACGGGTAGAAAACTTCTTATATAACTATAAAAGAGGCGAGAATAATAAGGCTAGGAGGTAGAAGGAAATTAATAAAATGGAATTAAGTCCTTATACGCGACTTTATATAGAGACTAGGTATTTTCTAATAGGAGGGGTACCCCCCTATTAACGCTAAAGGTATTATTAGTATTTATAGAATATAAGACCCTTAGCTTACCCTTATTAGAATATTCCTAGGCGGTCTTACTAGGGTATTAGAGTTTATAATAGTAGTATAGCTTCTACTTATTATAAATATCTTTAACTCTAGGTATCTAGAGTTACTAGCCCTAAACGCGGGCTATAGTTAAACTAAGGTCTATAGGTTTACCTCCTAGGAAAGGTACGGTAGGTATAGGGGCTATAAGAATAATAGGGAGGGATAGGGTAGACTTAAGCCTTATAAGATTATTAGGTATAGGTAAGTTCTTCCTTAACTTATAGCTTATACTTATAAAGGTTTTTATTCTAGCTAGAATACTTACCTATCTTAGTATATAATACTTAAGTTATTAGATTTCCTTATTAGTTTTTAAGTAGGCTTAGACCTAATCTTTAAAGCTATATAATTTTATTCCTATTAAAGTTTACTAGGATATAGTATTAATTTAGGCAGTATAGTTAATATTCTTCTTTAAAGCGTTAATTAGGGAGGCTAATTCTATCTAGGAATATTCCTTCTTTTAAGAGAAAAGGTTATAGTATTTATTAAAGCTTAGACTATCTTATTTAAGGGTATTATAAAGGTAGGTATAAGTATCTTTAGCTTTAAATAGGTTATTATAAGTCTTATAAAGCTTCTTTTACTAGTCCTTAAAGCTAGTTAGGGTATAGAGCCTATTAATATAGTATTAGCTTATAAGGTTATAAGCTTTCTTCCTAATAGTAAGGTAGTTCTTGTTATACTTAATTTTCTTCTAATTAGTTAGATATTAATTATAGTTCGCGTATATCTTATAGATAAGACTTTATTCCTATATATCTAACTTATCTATATCCCTATTATATTTAATAATATTAGGGAGCTTCTCGGATTTAGAGATAGGAATAGCGGGAATAGCGGAGGTAGAAGGAGGGGCTAATAGGGTACTATTATATAGTACTTAGGCGAAGGCGTTAGTTATTATAGCTAAGACTTATAAGTCTATAACTAAGTTCTAGGCTTAGGGAGGAGGAGACGGGTTTTTAACTATTATAGGAGTATTAGTAGTAGAGGTAGTAGTAGTAATAGCCTATTATTAAAGGTTCTTAAGGTATCTTAGGAAAGTAACGGGGTCGCTATTTATTTAAGTAAATAGCGCCTATATACGCTCCTCCTTATAGGTAAGTTTAATAGAATTCTCTATTCTAGGTTAGTAACTAGGATTACTAAGGATTAAGGACTTAATTTAGTATATAGAAGTACTATTAGGAAGGTAGGTCTTTTATAATATTATAAAATAAGGTTAGGATAACTACTTAATAGTTAGATAAGGCTACTTAATATATTATTATAATTAGTAGGGTCTAACCTAGTATATAAGATAAAAGATAAAGAAGGAAAGATAGTAAGATAGGAATATAAGGTAGGAACTAAGACGCTAAGAATCTAATCTAACTAAGAAAGTATATTTAACTTTAGATAAAAAGGGGTTTACTAAACCTAAAAGGGTTTAATAAACTAATTAGGCTAAGTAGCTAGGTTAGGCTAACTTAGCCTAACCTTAGCTAATCTCATACTATAATATATACCTATACTATACCTATCCTATAGCTAATACTATCCTTATACTATCCCTATACTATACCTTATACTATACCCCATGCTATAGGGACTGCTATCCCTATACTATACCTATACTATAGCTAATACTATCCTTATACTATCCCTATACTATACCCTATACTATACCCTATACTATAGGGACTACTATCCCTATACTATACCTATGCTATAGGGACTGCTATACCTATACTATACTTATACTATAGCTATACTATAGCGACTACTATACCTATACTATACTTATACTATAGCTAATACTATCCTTATATTATACCCTATATTATAGCTAATACTATCCTTATACTATACCTATACTATAGCTATACTATAGGGACTACTATAGGCTATACTATACCTATACTATACCCTATATTATAGGGACTGCTATACCTATACTATAGCTATACTATAAGGAATATAGTAGCTATGCTATAGGGAATACTATACTATAGCTATACTATAAGTAATACTAGAAAGAAAAGTTCCTACGGAAATTAGATCACGTGAGGTATATTACTTAGCGCAACGACAGCCAACCAAACCTTAAATAGTCACAGTACTATATATATGGGGCGAGGCACCGGAGACTTGGCGTCTGTCTTCCCAGCCGATTTGCGGCCCGCTAGCGTTGGGCCAATCACCCCAAATCGAAAGCAATTCGAAATTTCAATGTCCATTATATACATCAGGATAAAACGCGTCTAGTAACCCCACTGATCCAGCCAGATCTCCATCCACTTAGGACTCACTGGCCCCAATTCAGCCATAGTCTTACTTGCAGCGATCCCATGGGCCGTACTATATTTCAATTCCCCCGCAAGTTTCGCTGCATCGAGGTCTCGATAGAATTGAAGAATCTTAGCAGCAGGCTTAGTCGAAACCTCGTGGGAATCATTCTGCTCAATTTTTGTCAACATCTGAATCCATTCTCTCAGTTCGACAACTCTGGTCTGCGGGCTAAGACGCTCGAGGACGGTATCAACGAGAGAAGTCCATGGAGTGGGTTTTGGATTCACAATGTTGTATATCCATGCATGATCTGTGTTTACAGCATAGTGGACTATGTTCAGTATAATGACAGCCAGGGTATCAACAGGGATCCAGTCGGCATCAGGAAGATAGCTGGGTAGACATCCGAGCGATTGCGAAGTTTTGATGAGCGAGGGAAACCATTCGTCTCTGTTCCAAACACCCGCAGTCATCATTGGTCCTGCAATTTGGCCTACCCGGAGAATGCTCACTGGCACTCCAGACATGTTGTTTGCGGCATTCAGGATACATTCCGCTACATTCTTCGATTCCCCATATCCCATGTCTTGTGCGCTATTAAGATTCGAGATCGGTGTTTCTGATACCTGTTTGTTGGGATTGGCATCCTTCCAATTTCCGACGGAGGATATTGACGAAATGAAAACGATGTGTGGATGGCGTTTACTGGATGTACTCCAATCGATGAGATTGCGAACACCTCGGATGTGGACTGGCTCAAAAGACCCAAGGGAATGATTGAAATCAACCTTCCATGCGTTATGGATGATGATGTCCACGCTGGAAGTCAGCTCTTGGAATCCTGCTTCTGTAAGTCCCAGGGTGCTGTGACCGTAGTCCGCCTGAATGAATTCCACTTTGGGTGGGTTCAGCTTGTGCGCAAAGCCAAGGTGTTTGAAGCTTTCCTCCTGATTGGCACGAGCTTTTGTGGAACGATTAAGACAATAAATCTTCGAGATCTTGGTGTCGTCTAGGAGTGCTCGCAAAATGCGGGTACCGAGGGATCCCGTAGACCCTGTCAACGCTACGTTCAGTTTGGAGCTATTTAGAAGCCAATTTCTTTCTTGTTGTGTTGTTGGGAGGTCTTGCGTATATTTTTGTATCAGGGAAGTCATTTTCGTGATGCGTGATTCTTCTCGACCATGATTCTCATCTGAAGCCTTTCCCTTGGGACTCAGCCGCTTGTGAATGACTTTAGACAAGCTTCCGATTGTGGGATTCGCATATATCGTCTGAGCTGAGAGCCATTGTGTGTCTGGATCCGTGAGGCCAACTTTGAGCATGCCCGCAATTTCCATAGTCTTGAGAGAATCAAGGCCGAGGACATATAGATCATCCTCGTCATCAAACCTGGGTGATGAAAAGGAGAGACTGACGCACTCACGAACATATGCTCGAATGGCTCCGAAGTCGTCGATTGCGACCAAACACGGACCAAGGCCTTTCGCATTGTCTTTCGAATAGAGGGCCTCAATTTCCGACGCGAACTTCTCTGCGGTCATTTTCCGTATGACAGTACCCTTCCCTGCGCGTTCAAAGCGCTTATTGGTGTTCGCCACTGCGATCATCGACCGTATTATTCTGGCATGTCCGGGTGCTTGAGCGTTCGCTTGCTCCACGGTCGACCAGAGATCTTCGATCAGAGAATCTTTCTCTATCCCATTCTCGGTTTTTGGTTCGACTAGTAGTGCGGCCTGGGATCTTCCCAGTCCAACAATCAAGGCTGCTGACAGCAAATAATGTCCTGCTATAATTGCTTCGCTTGGAACAGGATTAAACTTCTCGCCATTCGATAAAACTATAATGTCGTCTCGACGACAATAAAAGCGCCACAAGTTAGGCTTTCCTGGCTGAGGGCGAAAAAGATCTCTCGTGTTCCATTCTGTGACGTCTGGAAAGTTGCAGGAGAAGCTGCGAATACCTTGCAACGTCGGGTCTCTGTGAAGCACCATTTCATAAGCCTCATCCTCACGTGGCTGCATGTCAACGCCGTAGCTTGGATGCCATTCCAAGCTTGCCCAATCCTCGCGCTGAGGTACTAGGGTTGGGATTGCGCCGGTCTCGGTTGAACCGTAAAATTGGCAGACGTCAGTCACTTGGCTGAGAAGGTTTCCCGTACCCGCAGAAAGAGGACCTCCAGCGTACAGAAGGAAGTCTAGTCGCTTTGCTTGTTCGAGGCCTTTAGGCTCCTGCACCAGCTGCTCGAAGATGATCGGAGGACAAAAGAGAGCTCTGAGGTGGTAATACTGCATGATTTGACAGACCAAGTGCCCAGTTGGAGGTCTGTTGGTAGGCCCCATGACTACGGTCGCTGTAGTGGAATATATGGGCAGAACCACAAGAGCCATGAAGCCTCCCAAGTTCATTTTGATCTGTGTCAGCGCTTTAGACAAATGAGAGACTTAGAAGCTCACATGGAAAGGTGGAAAGGCGGCGAAATAACGACCACCATTGCCCCCGAAATTCCATAGGGCGTAGCTTTGGATTTTCCGGCCTGAGATCTTGGGTAAATTACGGTCGTTGTCAGCGACCGCCCACGTAGCGTGGTTGGTCTCAATAGGTTTCGGTGGTCCTGAGGAGTCATCTCAGCTTCAACTCTGATAATTGCATCATCAAGCGGTATGTTACCCGTCGAGCCTGAAGATTGAAGAACAAGGACAGGATCCCAGCGATCCTTGGCAAAAGACTTTTCGTAAGGGTAATACTTAGTATCTTGTAGAGTCATGTCGTCCAATGACTCCACGGCGAGAGTATGAAGGCCCTTCTTTTCTACCTGTAGTTCATGTACCTTCTGAGACATTTCAGTCGAATACAAGAATTTCGTACATTTGGTTTGCTCCAAGAGCGAGAGATTTATCCAAGAGGAATTCCGCACCGAGGGTACAAGGAGCTGCATTGATCAGTTCCATTTCAAAGCACCTCAACAAGCAATACCTCTACTCACTTTATAGCCACACTTCACAGCACCGAGAAATACTATTGCGTACCGGAGATCTGATACTCCTATATAACAGAGTGTGTCAAATGACGAGCTCCGGCCGAACGAGTTTTCGAGCCAAGATGCGAAGTGATTGACACCATGTGCAACTTCGAGCATAGTGACATCGCGAAAACCTTGGGATATGTCCGAGGAAAGAGGAATCGTTGCGTAAACTCTCGAGGGATTGAGTCGTGCAAGCTCATCAACCACATGGGGCAACATTCGAGATCCATAATGCGGTTCCAAAGGTCCACTATCCGTGTTCATGTCATTTGAGGGAGCTACCAAAGTAGGCTCCATTTCCGATCTTAGCAAATCACATTAGTGTCACTAAAGCTAGGGTAGTAGTGCGCTATAGTGGACTGAGGATTGATGAGTGTCGCTGTAATTCCAAGTGGCCTTAATGACTGACAGACGCATTAGACGAGGTGTGGGATGTGGTTTTCAGGTGCTGTCTTTTTCAGGTGCTGTCTTTTTCAGGTGCGGTCTTGTAATCGGTGATATGATGGCAACTCCATTCAGGACAGTCCCCCTGGATAGTCCCCCTAGCCATATTTGCGGGGCGGTGGTTTATATAACATGATGTACGCTCACTAATATAACTACTACGCACTATAACTAATTAGTATTATTTAAACGCTAATATTATATATATATACTACTTTATAATATATACTCCTACTATTAAAATAATTATTTATTATAATATAGTAGGAGTAGCTATTATATAACTTTAAGTTCTAATAGTTAGACCCTATTAGCCCTATAATTTAGTAGGGTCTACGGAGAAATAAGTAGTATATTTTTAAGTAAGTATAATAGTAAGGTTATATAATAGTAATATTATAGGAATATATATATAAAGTATAATTAGTAGATTTATAACCTTAAATAAAGCCTCTTATAAGGTTTCTAATTAATACTTTAATTATATATTAAGGATTATAGGTTAAAATTTTATATTTATAAAATATCCGCGTACTACCCTAATAGCTAAATAATATTAATAGTAGTTATAGAATAACTTTAAATAATTATTTATTATATCTTTTATAAAGGGAAACTTATTACTTATAATAGTTTAATATTAGTATAATATTAGACTAGGTCTTAAGAGTTACTTACTAGTACTATTATCCCTATTCTCCCCTATTATATTAAGACTCGTAGTTACTATATAATTATATACTAAAGATATTACTAATAAGAAGGCTTATACTTTTATTATATTCCTACTTCTTATAAGCATCCCCCTATTAATTATAAAGTTTTTACTAGTAAAGAAGATATCTAATTATAACTATAAAACTAGGCTTATATATAAGGCTTTACTATTATTATTACTTATAATAAATATAAGGAATATAAATAGTATATCTTTAAGTATATTTATTATAATAAGAAGACTTATAATATATATATAAAAAAACCTAAGCTATTATAAAAGGAATAGTAGATATCTATTAATAACTAAATTCTTATATTAACTAGAATAATTATAAATATAAAATTAAACTTTAGTATTATATAAGAGATATATAATAGTAAATTTCTATCTTAGAAAGTATATATAATTACGCTATACTAGATAATTTATATATATTTAAGGAATACTATTATTATAATCTAGATTATACTATTACTAAATTAATAGCTTTTAATCTTAGATTAGTAAATCTACCCTTTAATAAGGCTAGAAGGGTAATATAAATAAAAGGCTTAAGTCTATCTTAATCTAAGTATTATAACCTAGTCTATTTAGAGAGTAAGCGGACACCTTAATAAGAGCTCTAATATATACTTTACTCCCTTAAAAATCAGGGCTTTTCTATATATATAAAAGAGAAGTATATTATTAAATAAAATATCTATTAATTATAATAAGTAGAATTCTTCTTCTTTACTAGCTATTTTATAGTAATTACTAACGCTATATTTAATATAAATAAGAATAGCCTACTATTATTAATACTTATCTATATAATAAATATATTAAGGTTAATACCTATTACTTATTACTTTATTTAATCTAAGTTAGCTAATACCTTTTTATTTATATATACTTATATATAAGAGCTATTTTTTTATAGTAATTATTATAAGTTAAAGGTCTTACTAGGCGACTTTACTACTAGGTTAATAATAGTAATAATAAGAAAAAATATTAATATTCTAATACTATTAAGGGAATATATTAGTAATAACGTGGAGTAAAGGATACGCGTTATTATAAAGCTTACCTTAAAGCTCTAAGGTTCTTAATTAGATAATATTAGCTCTAAGTATTTTCTTTAGCTTTATAACTAATATACTACTAAGGCTATTAAGAAGAGGCTAACCTATAGAAATTATCCTATTAAGTAGAAGGAAAAACTTACTAATATAATATAAGTATATATCTATTTATTAATAGGGGAGGTATTAGAGCGTAATTATTTAATATTACTAGAAAATTTATATTAAAATAAAAGGAATTACCTAACTAGCTTTTATAAGAGATAGGAACTATAGTTTATAATAGTATATATTAGAGTATAACTAAACCTTAGTTACTCTAGTACTTAATAAGGGGAGTATATATACTTAGTTATTAAGGAGGCTACCTATTAATATACTCCTATTAGGATAAGTATTAATAAAATTACTATAAAAGTAATAACTCTAATTAAGATATTCTATTATAAGCTAGAGTATTAGAAATAGAATACGCTTTAATGTATTAATACTAGCTAATTATATTTTATAAGACTCCTACCTTATATAATATATAAGGCTATATAGTTAGTATTTATTAAGTTTATTATAACTAAGAAATAGTTATATAAAGTAAATAAGGTATCTTCTCTAATATTAGTAGGGGATTATTATAAAAATAACTATAATCTCTTATATTAATATAGATTACCTTATAAATACTAGTTATATTATTATATTTAAAGTAGGGAGTAAATTCCCCTATCTCTTATTTATCTAAGATAGCTTTTTAACGCCTTAGAGATTATTATTAATTAGAAAATAAGCTTTAATACTAGCTTTATAATAGTATATTACTATACTATATATAAGAATACTAATAATAGGGGTAATAAGAGTAATAATAAATTAAGTAATAATAATATATAAGAGGTTATTATAACCCTTATAATACTATTAGTACTACGCTTTTTAAGACGGGGTCTTAATATTATAAAGGCTTCTTACTTTAAGGTATATAAATTTTATAAGAAAATTTTAAAGGTATATTAGATTAAAGAATATACTTATAAATATGAAAAATACCTTAAAAACTTTAATAAAAAGTTTTATAAGAAGTATTATATTAATATATTACCTACTTTATTTATTATAATTAAGATAAGTAAGGATAACCTTAAGTAGTAGAAGAATAAGGGTATATAATAGTATATATTAATAGGTTATAAAGTAGTTAATAAAGAGGTAATATAAGAGTATTATAAAATTATAATATAATAGTAAGAAGAGGAAAGGACTAGGTAATAGGACTAAGTTATTAAAGTTAAAAGGGCTAATATATGGATTAATAATAATAGAGATATAAAGGGTATTTCTAACTTCTTATAATAAAACTTTAATAATAATAATAGAGGGTTACTTAAGGATTTTCTTACTTATAATTATTAAGAACTCTTTAAGTCTAATAATAAGGCGTAAATCCCTAAGGGTAATAGTAAAGATAAGATCTAATATATAAGTACTTAGCCTTATTATAATTATACCTAATTACCTCTTAAAAAAGCCCCCTAGCTTAATAGCCTATTAATATTAAAGCTATCTCCTTATAATTTTTCTTATATTAATAATTTTCCGCTACTATTAACTTCTCCTTAGTAGATACCTCTACCTCCTCTTATATAGCTAGCCTAGCGTAGCTAGTAATAAAAACTTATAAAATACCCTTTATAACTAGATCCTACTCTTATAATATAGTTAATAAGGGCTAGAAAGGGTATAAAGCTAAGGAAGATAAAGAGATTAAAGTTATAAATAAAAAGGGATAAGGCGGATATTAATTAAAAGTTAAAGGTAAAGGAAAAGTATATAACTAATTAAAAGGTAAGGAATAAAAAGAAGGAGATAAGGTTAATAGAGCTTAAGAAGGAGGATATTAGCTAGTTAGCTAATAAGTTATTAAATTTATTATTATAAGTAGGATTAATAGGATAGGGTGTATATATATTAAAAAAAACTATTATACGTAGTCTTATATAATATATAATAATAGTAGTAGTAGTAATAGTAATAGTAATAGTAATAGCGATAATATTTATATAGTTATATATTAATAAATAGTAAATAGTACTACTATAAATAGTAAATAGTACTACCCCGTAAATATAGCAAATATAGCTAGAGGACTATCTAGGGGGACTATCTTAAATGGAGTTGATATGATAGTATATAAAGTAAACAAATTAGTTTAGATACTATTAACCGAGATTCCTATCAAAGTATCCAAATTATTCTGTTTACCGCATAGTATATAGATTACTTTTCGGGTGATTCTAGGATCTAATAATAAATATCCTTCTTCGTTAGCCGAAGGCGGGGCTGTATGTAATCCTTCGTAAGGTATCTAAAGACACCCTAATTCCATAATATATATAGACTAGTCTTAGTTGTCAGGGACCGGAATGAGGTATTGGTATGACATGAATGGCATTCGCAGTATGAAATGGAATGAAATGTATGGTGTTACGAGTGGTCTGTGGAGTATACCTAGTAGGTAATGTATGTGTGCGCTAACGCCCTGCGGCTGACGTATTCTTACGATGCCAGAGCCATGACAGACATCCCGAATTTCATCTGTAAATCAGAATTGGTTTCAAATCTGCAGATGTAGAACTTAGATGTCGAAGTCGTTGCACACTTCAAGCAATCGGGGATGGTCATTCTATGTAACATGGACATCTCTTTGATTGATGGATTTGAAACAGAGAACGACAGAACAGATCCAGTACGGATCGAAAATCAAGAGAATAGTGTGATGTTATGGCCCGAGGTCGACTTAGTACTCGGGCTTTCTGGTGCGTGCTCTTCAAATGAGGTGTATGCAATGGTACGGATTGGGTAGCATGCCACATGAGAAGTCACACAAGCTAAATCTTCCGAGGCTTGACTGCTGAGTAGACTAGCCCTTTCAGGCTGTTATGGCGCGGGCGCTAACCACTATCACGTTAGCTAGTATCATTCACCGACGCCCTTATCTAATCTATAAAACCTAATTACCTTCCGTGTTGTGATATGTTGTCTCGCCGTGCTCAGTCTGTCGGTACGTTCTTGCCCTTACTATGGTAGATTGCCCAATCTGCGGACAGCCCGTCAGGCAGGCGAACATCAATGTGCACATCGACTCCGGCTGCGAAGCCTTTGTAAGCGAAAGTCAAGATCCGCCGCCCCAAGTCGCGAATTTCTTTCGAACGCCTGCCTCCAGCAAGAAACAATCTCAGGCTAGTTCCGAAGCCTCAATTGGGAAACAGCAAGCCTCTCAAACACACAGCACCACCTCTACCAATGGAGTACAGCCCAGTCCCCCAACGCCAACGAGCAATAAACGGCCAGCTCCAGAACCTCTTCTCGAAAACGGTGCAGCGCAAATCTCTCCTCATGCGGATGAACCGCCATCCAAACGGCTCAGAACTACCGCCACGCAACGGGCCCAGCCACTCGCAGAGCGAATGCGACCTCATACACTCGATGATGTATACGGTCAGGATCTCGTTGGGGCCAATGGCGTTTTGCGTGGCCTCATTGAGGCCGATCGCGTACCTTCAATGATACTTTGGGGGAATGCTGGCACTGGGAAGACCACAATCGCACGCGTGATAGCTCACATGGTTGGTAGTCGCTTCGTCGAGATCAACAGCACAAGCTCAGGCGTAGGGGAATGCAAGAAGCTTTTTGCTGAAGCGAAGAGCGAATTGGGGTTGACAGGAAGGAAGACTATCATATTCTGTGATGAGATCCATCGCTTCAGCAAGAGCCAGCAGGATGTTTTTCTCGGGCCGGTCGAGGCTGGAACGGTCACGCTGATTGGCGCGACGACTGAGAATCCTAGTTTTAAGATCCAAAATGCATTACTGTCAAGATGCAGGACATTCACACTCGCCAAGCTCACGACAGAACATATAATCGCAATACTAGAACGAGCCCTCAAAGTCGAAGGTCCGAATTATAGGCCCAGTAAACTGGTCGACGAAGAGTTGATCCAATACCTCGCAGCATTTGGCGACGGAGATGCGAGGACAGCACTGAATCTACTAGAATTGGCTATGGATCTGTCACAGCGGCCAGAAGCAACAAAAGCCAGCATCAAAGCATCCCTGACCCAAACCCTAGTCTACGACCGCGCCGGCGACCAACACTACGACACCATCTCCGCCTTCCACAAATCCGTCCGCGGCTCCGACCCGGACGCCACACTCTACTACCTCGCTCGAATGCTGCAATCCGGCGAAGACGCCCTCTACATCGCACGACGCATGGTCGTCATCGCCAGCGAAGACGTCGGGCTGGCAGACAACACTATGCTGACGCTGGCCACATCGGCCTATACCGCCGCGGAGAAAATCGGCATGCCGGAAGCACGCATCAATTTGGCACATTGTGCCGTTGCGCTTGCTCTGAGCAAGAAAAGTACCAGGGCGTACCGTGGCTTGGGTAACGCGATGGCGGCGCTGAAGGAACCGGGGGTGGCGGGGCTGCCGGTTCCGGTACATCTTCGGAATGCGCCTACGAGGCTGATGAAGGAGCTGGGGTATGGGAAGGAGTATAAATATAATCCGAGTTATGTGGATGGGAGGGTGGAGCAAGAGTACCTGCCTGGAGAGCTGAGGGGGAGTGTCTTCCTGGAGGAGCGGGATCTGGGAACAGAGGTTGATGAGGAAATAGTTGGCTTGGGCTGAGAGCGGAGACAGCAGCAGTGCGAAACATACAACTGTCACAGCTCGGAAGGTTCACAGCCCGGATCAAAAATACAGTCCGGAGATCATGCGCCGATCGGCTTCATCGAGCTGAGATTCAGATCCTCGCACCTTGGAAATGGCACGAAATTAACGTGGTACAGCTATGTTAATTAGCCTCTATCTGATGATACGGAGACGCACAAATGTGCACATACAACTACAGCTACAGTGCCAGCGCCGGTGTTCTTCCCATCGCCACTCGGCAAATTAGCAAAATTCCCTAACAACAACGCGGACGTACCCAAAGCACCAGCAATACAAAATTCTCACATCATTTCATCACGTCTTGAATCCTGCTCGAACAAGCACATACAAACGTTCCAATCACTGACCAAGGTGGATGTAATACCATGAACGAAAGTCACATTGGAATTCCCAGCCGAATACGCAATCGTACGTGCATTCACGCAGCAATCACACTTTCGAAAATTCCAGTCGAAGATATCTCTCCATTCTTCAAGCTATTACAAGAGATCAGAATGCAGATGTTCGAGTACATGAACGGCCATCAGCGGATAAACATCCACATCGAGAGCTTAGAAGGCAAAAACCCATCACCGCTTATATCTAGTCTTCAGCTCGAGATGACTATTGGGGAACGGATGCTGGACCGATTTCTGCGCGAATGTTGTGCTCGGCGCCATACGAAGGTGGGGAAACTTTACGAAGATAGTACGTCTGTTTCGACCAAGGAGGATATCGAAGTCCTGATGCGGACATGGATGTCTGTAGAGACGGTTGGGTACTCAGCCAAGAATGCATCGAGGCGATTACATAGACCGTGGCCGATGGTTATGAAACGGTCGTGATGGTAGTATGGACGAGTGGGTGGTGCGAGGAAGGTAGATACCAGTGTAAACAGGTGGAGAGTAGGTGCCTGATTTTGAGTAATGGTGGATCCCGTCAACACTTCATCCACTCCACGTATTCATCACCGTGGCGAAGAACTGCGTCAATGCATGTTCATCCAACAGGTGTGACCTTGAGCCTCCTCACTGCCTTGCCCTCAGCCTTTGGCTGTGACTAAAGCAGCAACAGCGCCCTCTTTAGTCCTGCCTAATCCGTCCTTTGCGTAAAAGTCCATCGGATAGACCCCTCCGTTGGCCTTTTGCCACCCCTCTCTCACACCCAAAGCCACGAGAGCCTCGTATGGCGTGAGCAGCGGTTTTGGAAATGCGTAGCCCCAATCAATGCTCAGTCTCGGGCATGCTACCTGTACCCAGCAATTGACATCATCCATCAAAGCAAGCTTGCCCGGAAAGATTTCGCTAAGCAGCAAGTTGATGAATGGAAGGCCTCGGTCATTCAAGATATCCTCAATCATGGTCATAGTGTGCGGATTTCCCTGTCGGCCGAGCGAGCCGAGTATGAGACCCCATTTCCTCGCCTTCTTTGCAGAAGCAATAGCTTGATGACGTAGATCATGCATCTCTGCATGTTCATATGTCTCCCTTGTCAGTTTCCGCGAATAAGGGTCGTAGCGATATGCTGGCAGTGTAGGGTTGTGGATCATGGCGGATTCAAGGTGAAAGCGGCCATCGCCAAGGTAGAGGATCAGGTCTGCTTGATCATCTGACAAACGAGGCGATGTACAGCCCAAGATCTCCCCCTTGCTGAGGGGCGTGATCTGCGGTATCAAGACTTTGAAGCCGGCGCGCTCCAGGACAGGCTTTACAGTGTGAAGGGTAGCGTTGAATTGAATGGTTCCTACCATGGCGATCGTCTTGCCGGTTTGGAAGTTGCGCTCGAGTGTGGCCAAGAGGTGAGTAGTATCTATGCTGATATCGACAAAAACGTACAGGGTTTTGATCTTTGTAACGTCAACAGGTATAAGGCAGCTATGCGCGTAATGTATCAAGAGATCGCATCCTAGGGCCCGAGCAGTATAATCATCTATGCAGCAAGCCCCGTAGGTCACATCCCCCATTATGAGTGTCTCCGTACCCGGGCAGAAGTTGGTCAGGATATCCGATATCGTAGTGGCGAAAAGCAACAAGCCTTCCGGGAATTGTAGAGCTATCTTCTTCGAGCCAGAGGTACGTATTCGGTGGATGGTCTTGTGTATCTCGAAAGAGTAATTGGGCGGTAGGAGGGATATGGCATCATTGATGTCGGGGTCGTTGGAGATTTCCGGCGGTATTTGATTCAGAGCTCGAGCTGTTCTTTTTGGCTGGGCGACTGGATAAGTCGTCAGCATGTGGCACCCGCGCTTGATTGACCTACAAACCTTGTATTGCGTCGCTATACTCAATGGCCTTATTTAGGCCGGTTTTCTCTTCTTGCTCTGCCGCTGCTCTCCTTCCGATGAATCTTTTCCTAGGCTTCTTGAGCCTTTCGTTCTCCGCAGCTTCCAGCTCGGGAATGCTCGACTTCCCCATATCAGACTCAGCTCTGTCCGCTTCCATCCTGGTGCCTGTCAAAATGAATTATAAGTAGAACAGCGCTACCAGAAGCAATCGTGAAGCGGAATTGTTCCGCTTATCTACAACATAGTCGTTACCAGACGCGGATACTTTGTGTGCACGTGAGAACGCGTCTGATTCGAGATGGTCTTGAGGCCGCACGATGCATAGAATAATGAAGTCGATCATGAATTACGAAAAATGCAAGGCCTGTGTGGCTGGATGGCTGGCTGATAGGCCAATGGATAGGCGGGTCAGATGGGCCAAATACATGTTGGCTAAATACCCTATGCCAGAGGATTGGCATCGAGCTCGATTCAGCGATGAAGTTCACTTTGACTGAGGTCCAGATGGTTAGATTATCATAATCAGAAGGCCTGGTACTAGATATCGACATGACTGTATACAGCACAAGGATCAAGCACTGCTGAGCCGCTATAGGATATAACTTCAAATCCCCTATCTATTTCTACGAAACATCAAGCGAAAACGATAAATTAAGTCACGAAGTCTATATCAATCAAATACTCGAGCCGATCGTTAAACTCTGGATTCAGTCGGGTCAGGATTTCGTGCTAGAAGAAGACGGTGATAGTGATCATGGACCTGGGGCCAATAACATCGTACGTACATGGAAGGAAAAGAACGGATTAGAGTACTATTTCAACTGTGCTACGTCATCCGATTTGGCCCCTATTGAAAACTGCTGACTTATATCGAAGCAAAAGCTTCGATCGGTCGCTCACTGGAACGATGAGATCACGGTAGAGCTTACACGGGAGGGCTGAGCCGAAGTTACACAGAGCTTCATTAACAAGATAGTTAATCAGATGCCTGATAGACTGCAGGCAGTCATTGATGGTCATGGAGCAATGGCAGACTATTAAATTCATTGTTTTTCCGTTGATTTTGTGGGATTCGCTAGCAAATTTGGTGGGGTTCCCCCTTAGAAGAATTCACCTACTTCTGGTCCAAACTTACTTCTGGTCCACGCCCTCCCCTTCCACAACGATCGACTTTAATAACTAATCTTCGCTACAAGAACTACGGAACGTTTAAAACTAAATAGTTCTTTATGCTTTTGACGTCATTGGCAAATTGACTTCCTATCTCGATTTCTTGACAGCAAGGAGGCACACCCTGAGGTTGTCAACGAGAAGCAAATCCTTGCCTATCTGTTCGTACGTCTTCCTGCCATCTCTTCTCTCCTACCATCGACATTTTGCGTAAATATCTAACGTTACACTAGATGAATATCAACGCCGGCAGCGGAACGATAAGCACTATCCTCCGAGCAGTCTTCTACTCCTTACTCAAAAACCCCTCCAGCCTCTCAAAGCTACGCTCCGAGCTCGATAAAGCTGTATCAGACAAAAGCATCTCCCCCTATTCGTAACGTGGACATAATCCCAAACCCCCCCTTACTTATATGCAGTCCGAAGAGAAGCCCCCCGCCTCCATCCAGCTTTCTCCCTCCCACTACAACGCGTGGTATCACCAACAGGCCTCCTTCTACCAGACGCCAGAAAAACCTTCCTCCCCGGCACAGTCGTCGGCATGAACGCCTGACTCCTCCACCGCGACAAATGGATCTTCGGTTCCGACGCAGATAACTGGGACCCGTATCGCTGGCTCGACGCAGATAAATCTACCCTGAGCAAAGTGGACAGTAACATCTTATTGTTCGGCGCGGAAAAGAGAAGCTATTTGGGCCGGGATATCGCTATGCTCGAGCTGCATGAGCTCGTGCCGGCTGTATTGTTGGGGTATAATTTGCGGCTGGCGGATCCAGAGAAGGAGTAGACAGTGAGGAATTCATAGATTTGTACGCAGATTGGAGTTGACGTACTTTTGTCGAGGAGAGAGAGAGAGGAGACGGGGCGGTGATGTGAATGACGGTCGAAGGGCTTGAGCAATCGATCAGTCAAATCGTGGAATTGATAGTATTTGTTGAACTGACCTTATTCAATCCCTAGGTATGCCTCTACAGGTCTGACCCGACAAGAGGCCGGTTCACATACAAGGCGTCGTGATCCTGCGTAACCGCTGTCTCGTCGATGTGCTATGCAACACGATACGTACATCCTGAGCCTTCTTCAAAAGCTCGAACCTTCTAAATTACATCTGATAACAGCAACTCTGTCATCTTTCGGAGACAGAAGACTTCCATCCTCCATCATACAACATTGCTCTAAGCTCTCGGTGCTTGTCCAATCTCGAGGAACGAAGTAATGTCGCTGGAGCGCCTCAACATCATCATCGTAGGTAGATTTCAGCTTGAAGGTGTAGAACCACAAGTCTTGGTCTAAGAAGGCGAGTCTCGATCCGGATAAGATGCCTAGTGGGATTTCGATTCTTGACAGGATGTCTGGTGGGATGTAGGCGTAGGGAAGCGGTGTTGATGTGGGATCTTCTTCTCCATCCGAGACGAAAGAGGAGGTATCGAAGATAAGCACCCGTTTGACAGTTCGGCCTTGACCGGAAATACCCTTTGTCTGAACCAGCACATGTCTACCGTCCTGTGTGAGCATTGCTCTATTGACGACAGAAGTTAAGCCGTGTTTGCCGTTTGTCCCAAGCGAGAGCTGGGCCAAATCGAGGGTATAGTCCTCCACAGAGTCGAGCTTCGTATGACTGCCGAGTCGGGGACGATCTTCTCGGAAACAAAGACATGGCTGTTCTGAGAAGTTTTGCCATCGAAACACTCGTATGTCAGTCGCTCCAAAGCCAAGAAATGTGGACTTTTGCGTTGGGTGCTGGAGCCACTTGCGATTCATACCCTGATCAAATACAAGTGTAGCGATCACCGCCTCGTCATTCAGCGACCAGATCTGACCGAGATCCTCACTTATGATGAGCAGTAATGTCGAGTCGTCGTTGAAGAGCATCTGGTGTATGCCACGCCCGTCGAGGTCAACTTTAGGAATTGCCAAAGTCTTCAATTCAGTTGTGCCACTAGCACCAGCTGGCGAAGTGATCAAACGTTTAACAAAAATGTCTCCGCCGAGATCGGCAGCGACAAAATGCGTCGCATCTTGACTCCAGGCCATCTGGCTAACACTGAGGAAGTTCAAAAATCTGGCAAGTTCGATTACACCCTCTGTTCGTGTGTCGAGAAGATCTACTGCACCTACCTCATTGCCAACGCAGTACCGGGTGCTGCCGGGAGCAACAGCAACTACAGTGGCAGCTTCATACTGCACCAAGCTTGCTTCAGAGGTATGTGATATCGAGGTCAGGGACTGGTCTTCACTGGCTGCGTCATTGAAGGATTCCTCGGTCTCCGAGAAGCGAATGAGGCTATTAGGCTCCCAAGCATTTACTGAGCAGCCTCGCAGATCGTAGAAGCGCCTGCAATCAGGACTGAAAGCCAGGCCTGTTACTAGATCGGCTGAGGACAGTTGGTAAATTACAGTGAAGTACGCAAAGTTCCAGACCTGGACGGTCCCATCGCTATTGCTTGTGACGAACAGCTTGCCATCGGAACTGGCTGCGATCTCATCAGCAGCAGATTGAGCCTCCTGGTTCTCATCTGTTACAGGATGCCATTTGAAAACGCAGCCATCTCTGTAGAGGCCAATCGTGTGTCCAGATACAGGATTCCAAGTAAATCGATCGACGGCGAACCAGCTGGTTGACGTACGGGCGTGGTCGTTCCGAAATGCTTTCGCTCTTTTGCATCTGCCAACACAATAGCCTTCTTTCAACGCCCAGACAGACAGAGGAAAACCTCTATAAGACACACCAACCTGAGTTCCGTCTCCGTTGAATGACATGCACATAGGAGAATTAACGAAGGTACCTTCAACTTGAGAGTTCTCCTTCAAGAGACTATCATTCACAATTTGCCAGCCTGCTTCCAAGTCCTTGATGTGAAGATAACGTATCACTCTGTCATCTGATCCGGTTAGGACTTTTGCATCGTTCTCCGTGAAAATTATTGACATGGCCTTGCTATCCGCTGGGTTCGGGGTGCATGATAGCAGTTGACCTGAAGGAACGGACCAGGATTTGGTATTTCGCAACCCATACGTAACAAGTTTATTCCCTTTGTTGTTGAGACAAAATGCTGTTACGGGTTCCTGGTGCCGCAATGTACAGGTCTCTGTGAAGTTGGAAGAATTCCAGAGATATACGGTTCCGGTCGACCCCAGAACAGCGAGATTCTGGGCAGCACATGTGACATTCCAGGCTTGATCACCATTTGGGAGAGTTATTTTCGCCAAACTATCATTCCAGTAAGTGTTTGAGTTACCTCTGACAGCCACATCGGCTGAATCTGGCCGATGGAATTGTTGATGCAAGATGGAGTATTCAGGACATAACGGAGGGATGAGTCTATAGATTACTGTCGGATCCAAGAGCAACTGTCTGCTGAATTTACCAACCAATTTGACCAAGTCCATGGCCCAAAGGTCCAGAAGATCGAGGTCAGAAAGACGATGAAGGAGAGGATTCTTGGTGGAATTTAATTTGCGTCTATTGCTAACGAAATTGGTGAGGACCTTCGCAGCCTTGACCAACATCTCTAACTGGCCAACAAGTGCCAATGCGTGGATCCATGTCAGTACAGACAGATTCTTGAAAAGCTCGACAAGTTTGTCTAAAGCTTCGTCCGATGCGGCCCTTGTGTTTCGAAGGTGGTGCATCCACGATGTTGCAGCATAGAATAAGAATGGCTCCGTACTGCGAAGTGCATGTTGGCCATGTGTAAATTTAAACCGAAGGCTTGGATCACATAAGACTGAGACCGACTTTCTGAAAAGCTCTTCATGACCTTTTCCGGGGTCTATAAAGCTTTCGTTGCTAGGGTTCTTAATTAGATAGTCGCGGGCAGTCTGATGCACAATGGTCACTTGGCCAGTGTTATTTATAATCAGAAACTGGCCACAGATGTCCTGAATAGTCCTCCTTAAGTCTAGCATCTCCGGAAATTCAGGTCTTAATGCTTGGGATAGCTCTTTGAGAGTCAATAAATGACTTGCACAAATTGTCCATTGAAGTATTGCTTTTGCTAGAGCTGTATTGGCTTTGCGAGGATTGTTCAATATGGTTAGCTCCATACGTCGATACAGATTGTTCATGTCACTTGGAATATCATCCAGAGCCTCTTGGATGGCGTCTTCTGAGTGACAATTGATAATATCCTCTAGGACTAATCGAGCCCATAGGAAACTACCCTGAGCACGGCTCTCAACAGTTTGTGCAACCCTTTGTCTAAGCTCGTCACTGCCGCGCATATGTTTGATTTCTTTTTCGACAAGCGTATGAATATCGATCGAGTTAAATTCAAAGCCGTCTTTCTCAATCAGCTTGAGTGGTAGCGAGCTGGCAAGTCGTCCGAATGCAAGAGATAAAGGCTCGGTCTTGCGACTGAAGATGAGTACACGTAAAGGAGTCTGTGAGCTTATGACATTCAGCAGCAGCAGTAGCAGGGCTTTTGGGGACTCCGACTCATCCAGAGCATCAACAACCCAATAGAGGGGAATCGAAACGTCCATAGCGAAAAGAATGGATTTAAATAGCGTCTTCCATATGAGCGTAGAGTCGGCCTTTTCGAGATTGAATCCTTCGGTTGAAAGTTCTATTAAGCTGCGCTTGAAAGCAGGGATATCTCTTGCTATCTGATACGCAATAGATCTCAAGAAAGTACTCAGAGAGCGTTTGCTTGGGTCATCGAATTTGAAGAAGAAATACTGGCACGCAACGCCCGAGTCGCGGAGGTGACTAATAATATGTGCCGACAAAGTTGACTTCCCACTAGCTGGAGGTGCAGAGAACCAAGTAACGCAAGACTCTTGTTTTGTCCCTAGCCACGACCGTATGTCTGGCTCATGGAGCAGCCAGTCACATGTGCCCGGGATCCACCAACGTCGCACAGAGCTCAAGTCTTCTTCTGGGCCGGAGGAGATCGCTAAAAATTTCTCGAGATCTTTGGTTTCCTCGGAAATTCGGGTGCTCACGGCCGTAACCCCCCTTGATCGAAATTGTTTGACAAGGGAGCTCAAAGCATTGCGGACGCTGACGTAATTCGAATCATCCGGACTAGAGTATTTGCATATGCCATGATGATCTGCATCAAGCGGTCTTGAAATTTCTTTAGTATATCCTAGAATTGACGAGTCCTTGTCAAGTACCATGAGTTTCATTGGCCCGACAGGAGTGGCAAGCGTTTCATAGAAAGACCAAATAGAGAGCTTTGGTGCAACATGACGGAACTGTTCATTGAGTTCTTCCAGTGCAGGTGAGCTCTTTTTCAGATCAGTGATGAAGTCCTGGGAAGGCTGGAGCAAAACTGTAAGCAATCTGTTCAGGACTTCAGCTAGATTTGTGCCACGATGGGGGGTGGCCAGGAAGACCATTGCTGATATCGAGCGAATAATGTCTTGGTACGTCTCGTCGTTCTGACCGAGAAGATAAGCTTTTTTTGCTACCAGACCGCCCATAGAATGCGCAACAAAGATTATAGGCACCTTGCCGATGTCTAGGTCTTGGCCATCGTGGTCTTTGCCGAACTTCATTTCGTAAAGGAGCTCTTTAGCGAAATCCCCAATTCTGTAGATGCTTCTCGGCGTTCCAGGAAGAAAGCTGGCATTGTACCCAAAGCTCAGTATTCGAGCTCTTCCTATCTCTGGCTCGGATGGCAGCCAATGCTGCGGCCAGAAAAGGCTCGGATCGTGGGGATCTTTGGACCATGTCCTCTGACTATCGCCACCCAAACCATGTATAAATATGATATCGAGGACGGGTGCAGTTCCTGGCTGATGAACAACGTGGAGACCCAAATGTCCTAACGTATTGGGTGTCGGACCTGGCGAAGGACTCGAACGGCGGTAGCTTGAGCTCGGACTTGTTGTAGTCCGAGGTCCATTGGGTGTGAGACTTCTCTTCCTGGTCCAGTCACTGAACATAGAGCCCACAGAACTTTTTCGGCCATCTCGTGACGGAGCTGAAACTAATGTACTCGCTCGTGAGGTAGTCGGAACTAACGTATCTGACGAGGCTTTTTCCGAGTGAGGCCTACTCGAGCGTCCTTCGCGTAGTCTCTTGAACTAAGCACATCGTCAGCACAGTCCGAGAAATGAACGAGGAGGGACGCGGAGACAAACCATTGTCTGGCCTTATGCTGGAAGAATGCCGAATACTTCGATCACAACGTAGTCGAGCCTCACAACAACACTGTCATGCTGAGTATGTCATCCTTCGCGATATTTGCGCAGAACAGTATACAATAAATGCGCGATATACGATCAAGTACTCACAGTAGACCGAGCTTGAAGGAAGATGGCAAAGAGCGAAGTAACGCAAGTCAAACGGAAAGACGGGAAGTCTTCATGCACGCAGTCACACAAGACGTTCCTATTCTTTAGGCCTCGCTTGGATGCCTGTAATGGTCGTGGAGGCTGAAAGGTGCGGTCTCAAGAATAAGCCCGAGGGGCCTATTTGCCAGCATTACGGCTCACCGCATGCTTCTGAAGTACAAAGAAAAGGGATAAGAGATGATTGAGCAGCGCTCCCACAACGCTGCAACGCTGAGTGGCTCTTGCAGTGCCAGCAGTGTACAGGTATCCGATCTGCCAGTCTCCGTATTAAAGTCTGAAGGAAAGGTTCTAATTGGTTGAATGGGGGTAGGGATACATGCAACTATCGATCCGGCGCGAAAAGGATCTATAATCGGCGCCCCCACCCCTATTCTAGAAGCTGTCGCTCCTAGGGGTGGGGCGCCGATTAGAATCTCTCGATGTATGGAGTATATGAGAGACCTGCGTCGCCTCTGTACCATCTCGCTGAGCCTTCGCCAAGCTGACAACCATCGCTTGGACTCCATCTTATCGTGACTTTTTTGTTTCTTTCAAGATCTTAAAATGAGCGAGGCAGTGCATGATCTCCTGAACGACCCACGTCCGGATGCTCTCTTTGTCTATGGAGACTTCCCCCTCGATGAGAATTTTTTAGCCAGCTTCCCCAATGGCACAAAAGTTCTCTCCGCTAACAGGTTTGGCACATCGGCATGGACAATCACCGCTCGCATCAATGTGGAGTTCTCAGACGGGTCCCATGCCCGATACTTCCTGAAATGCGCAGCCGAAGACCGCGGCCGTGTAATGATGGAAGGGGAGTATAATGCCATGTCAGAGCTCTACAAGACCATGCCAACCTTCGTCCCGAAGCCTATATCTTGGGGCAGATATGGCGTTGGTAATCCAGACACGTATTACTTTCTTTCGGATTTCATCGACATGAACAACCGCGTTCCCGAGCCGAACCAACTATGCTCAAAATTGGCCCAGCTGCACCGAAATAGCGTCTCACCTACCGGCAAATTTGGATTTCAAGTCACGACATGCCAAGGTCGTACACCGCAGGCCGTGTCTTGGGAGAGCAGCTGGACTGACTTCTTCTTCAATCTAATGCGGCATGTCGCGTATCTCGATTTCGAGGTCAACGGGTACTGGGAGGAGCTTGACCTGCTCGAGAAGAGGATATTCTCAAGCGTCATTCCAAGATTGATCGGCGTCCTCGAAAGAGATGGGCGTAGCATTGAACCCTGTTTGATCCACGCTGATCTCTGGGAGGGAAACACCGGGACTTCCTATGAGACAGGAGACATCTACGTCTTTGACTCGGGAGCCTACTATGCCCATAACGAAATGGAGATCGGCGATTGGAGGTGCCATTACAACAAGATCCGTAACAAGATTTATACAAGGACATATCTGCGACATTACGGGCCCAGTGAACCCAAAGAAGAATGGGACGACAGGAATCGCATGTATTCAACATACTACAACGTCATATATTCTGTCAACCACATGGCTCAAGGAAAGGCGGTTCGACAGACGTAAGTGCTCAATGCAATATTCCAAGCCAGTGATTGGAACAAGCGAATCCTTAATAGCTCGACCAGCTTGCTGACCAACGCAATAGTGTCTATGATGACATGTACTATCTGATCGACAAATACGCCCCGTTCTCTGAAGGCGAGGGTCCTCCAAGGCTCAATGAATCTGACAGAGCCTCACTTTCGACAGAACGAGACCATACCAAGACATAATCTAAGAAGTCCAAGTTGTGGTCTTGAGAGAAGGAAAGACTCATAGGAGTCCTACAATACGGATTTGTATAGTAAAAAGTCTCATGAAACCAGTCAAAGCCTTCACCTTGTGGCCTGTAGGGGCAGGTAAAGGCTGGTTTTCATCGAGATCGCTTGAAAATCCCAGACGAATGTATTGCACGTATCTTGGAGATTCCATGCACGTAACAGGCCCCATCAAACGGGCAACTCGCATATCTGAAACTTCGGTGCCGTATGGATGTTAATCACTGCAGTTATATGGCCTCGAGACAGCCCACACCTATGCATGTCCCAGGGTACGGATGGATGACCTGGATAAGTCAATTCTTGCATGGCTTAAGAACCATGATGCGTTGGTGCGGGCGCCTATTATATGACATCTCGCGGAAGAGCGGCATCGGCAATTGATTTTGCTACTCACTTTTCAACTCTCAATGCTTGAACCTTTGTCGCCAATGCTGCCTCGTTTGTTCTTTTACTGCCATCCTATAACCCCGTTTACCAAGTACCTACAATAATTGCGTACGACATCACTCATGGTAGATGCACCGGGCCTGCCGCCTCCACACGAGGTGTCTCCAATCTCAGTTCTCAGGATCAAACAGGTCCAAGAGTCGGCAACTGAGCACATTTCGGACACTACACCGTCGCAGTCAAGCACTTCATCTATACCATACACAACATTCACTCGCAATGAAAAGCGTCTTCTCACTCTCCTCCTGGGCCTGGCAACGACAATCTCCCCATTAACAGCAACCATCTACTTCCCTCTTCTCCCCTTACTAAGAACCCATTTTCACACATCCGCCCAATCCATCAACATCACCTTGACAATCTACATTATCTTTCAAGCCCTATCTCCTGCCATATTCGGTCCTCTATCAGACTCTCTTGGCCGCAGACCAGTCTCCCTCCTCACGGTCTCTCTTTACGTGATTGCCAACCTAGGCCTAGCAGTCAACAAACAAAGCTACAGCGTCCTGATTGGTCTCCGTGCGCTTCAAAGTCTGGGAGCTAGTGCAGCATTTGCGGTCAGTTATGGTGTTGTGGCTGACGTCTGCGTGCCCAGCGAAAGGGGCAGAATGATTGGCCCGGTGAGCATGGCGTTGAATCTGGGGGCTTGCGTTGGGCCCGTCGTTGGTGGCTGGGTTGCCTACACGAGTGGAAGTTATGAGTGGGTCTTCTGGGTGCTGGTCATTGTAGGAGCGATTTTGTTGCTCGTTATTAGCGCTCTGCTGCCCGAGACGGCGAGGAGTGTAGTGGGCAACGGCAGAGAGGGAAAGAGACAGAGCTGGTGGGAAGAGAGTTGGTACAAAATTTGCAAACATTGGCTCCGAGGGTACAAGGAAAGTGCGAGCAAGAGCGAGAACGAGAAACACGCTGAGGATGAGGATGAGAACCTCAATCGCAGCTTCCTCAAAAGATTCCGCATTCAAAACCCATTGGCATGTCTCCGCATGATTTTTCACTTTGACACCTTCCTCGTTCTATGGATGCATGGTTCCTTCTACACCGTCGACTACTCTCTTGTTGCTGCGGTTCCCGATATTTACAAGTCCATTTACCATTTCAACGAGCTCCAGATCGGCCTGGGATATCTACCCCGTGGAGCAGGTATAGTCATCGGCGGCTACTGCGTTGGGAAAGTCATGGACCACAACTATAGAGTCACGGCCAAGAAGATAGGCTGGACAGTCAACAAGGTCTCTGGCGACGATTTGATTAATTTCCCGATCGAGCGGGCAAGATCAAGGGGGAGCTCGTGGCTTCTGATAATATCCACTGCAACTTTAGTCGGTTACGGATGGGCGGTAAGCAAGCATGCGCATGTCTCTGTAGCTCTGATACTGCAATTTGTTCAAGGTTTCTGGAGTACTTACTTTTATACTACCTATAATACCCTCCTGGTTGATGTCTTCCCCGAGAGCCCGAGCACAGCTGCAGCAGCAGCTAGTATCACTCGATGTGCGATGGCGGCTGCAGGCGTTGCGGTCTTGCAGCCGCTGCTCGATGCCGCCGGGCGAGGCTGGTATTTCACGCTGCTGGGTCTGTGGAGTGGTGGGTTCGGAGCCGTTGCTATATGGCTTATTCGGAGAAAAGGGATGCAGTGGAGGACCGGAAGAATGCAGAAGTAGTTCAAAGACGGGAGGGGTAAACGAGGATAAGATGAGTAATGGTACGTAAATCAATCAGCGCAGATAGCAGACAATCAAGGCCTTCTCTGCGAATCGTTCACAAGCGCACACATCACATAGTTTCTTGACGCTCTTTTTCAAGACTTCGAACTTCTGATTGAGACGTTTGGCCGCCATGGGCAGGTATTTCTTCTCCTCCGCTTCTATCTGGGCTTCTAGCTTTTCAGACTTGTACCTCATCCTCGCTTTCTTCCAGTCAATATTAAAGCAGCGGCGCCTGTTTTCTGGTAGTAGCTGTAATGCTTCCATGACCTCTTGGATCTCACGCTCATCTTCTGCAGGTTCAGAGAAGCGTAGGGAATGGATCAGCTGGCCGAGCCGGGAATACATCTGAAACCCGAAGTGAGGCTCCTCGTGCACCATATTCCGGAATTCTTAATCTTTTATCCTGGTCTGCACCTCCCAACGCCACTTGTAATACGGAGCTCCGACAGGATGGTCAGCTATTTCTGGTGGAGTTTTCGTTACGTACACGGGTGTCATTTGCCATATGTCTTCACTATTCGCAGGCCTAGTGACCATTGACTCCCCCAGAAGGCCTTCCATGGACGTGACAATTCACCACGCTTGTGACCCTGTCCTGACCTAGGCTCCGGCAACTTCTCCACGGCCTCACGGGCAAAGGGGGCTGCCATGGCTAGATTCGGAGGTTCGAGGCGTCTGCGCGGGAAGCGCAGTAGGCGCTCTTCGACCCGATGTGTTTGAATCTTCTCCACTCTTTGCAGGCCAACTCACTAGCGTTCCGCTGAAGCTCGCTATTTCTTGTCCTCTGGCTAGGATGTCCCAACGAGGTCATCATAAATCTTGTTACAAGGTCCTAGGTCTCGAAAGGTGGTGGGCATTCGAGAGGGTCATCTGGGATCATCAAACGGACAACAACGAGCAGGCTGTGGTAAATTTTGAAAGGGCGAATATATATGTGTCGCTAGTATTCGGAGCCCAGATATATGAGCTTACAATCGGAACCGCAATTGGTTTCCGTCCTCGTCACAGTTAATGCATCATTGTACTCTAAAGCTCGAAAGTTTAGATGTTGCTTCAAAATAACATGAACACCAAGACGCATGATTTTGATGCGCCCATCGGCATGAGCAATAATTGAGCCGAAGTCGAGCCCGAGTCACGCAAATCGAACTTTCGACTAAAAACTCGTATATCTCGATTCATGAGAATGAAGCTGTAGAGATCGAGTATACGGCTGATGAATTGAGCGAGCAGCAGGAGCCTACTAACCCGACCGAAAAACGTCGTTCTTTAATCTGTGTTAACAAGAAAAGCGGGATTTGACTCGATTATCTCTGGAAACAGAGATTTTAACGCTACTAAAAAGTGTGCCGAAGATGAGATAGTGATGGAAGATAGATAGTGGGATTGGACTCAAGTCTTAATAAGCATGGAAACATTGACCACATTACAAGAAGAGCAGGATACGGAGGCGTATTCACACCGACGGGGCGAAAGCATCCAAGAGTTGCGACGGCAGCCAGAAATCGAGGGGAGGGGAGGGTGTTGGATATCAGTCTCAGCCCTATATGCTTAGCATGGACTATAAATATTTAACGTGTTTATAGCTGAATAATTAACCGTTCTATTAAATTATTTAAGAGGTTATAAGCCCGCCTAAGTACTATTATACCTAGGAATAGTTCCTTTATAAGGGATATCCTTATATTATACTAATAGCCGCCTAAGTCGTATATATTATAACTTTAGAAGTATTATCCCTAGGATATATTATTAATAGGAATAGTACCTAGAAGTATTATCTAAAGGACTATTTATTAATATTAATATAGTAATTACACGTCTTTAATAATACCTCCCTCCTATTAAAAACTATTAACTACGACGCTATAAAGCTATATAATAGACTAACTATATTAAGTTAGTACCTTAAACTTAAGTTAGGTACCTGACTTAAGTCTTAGCGATTTAATACTAAAATCTAATACTAAGTATTTAAGTTAGTACTAATAGTTAGTACTAAGTATTTAAGTTAGTACCTAGGTAGGTACTAAGTATTAGTACTAAAGTATTAACTTAAATTACTAAGACTTTAATTTTAATAAGGGTATTTTACTAGATTATAATATTAAGAATATTTTATAATAATATAAAAAGGTAATATAATTATTTAATAGTCTTTAGCAAATAACTTATCTATTTAATTAGATATCTTTATAATCTTATACTTATAATCCTTTTATTTATTATTATCCTCTTTACTATTATCCTCTTTACTATTTATATTTATATTTATATTTCATACTCTACTATCTAGCTACTTAGAGCTAATAAGGGCGTTCTAATATTATTTAGCTTATTAAGAGGAAACTATAAAATATAGAAGAAAACCTCTCTTACCTACCCTATTTATTATAATGCTTTTTAACCTTTAAATACTATATACTATCCTCTCCTTTACCCTCTATATTACCTTAGTATTAGAGCTTAATATCTATATACTCCTCTCTCTTATTAGGGCCGCGCCCCTTTCTCTACTCTTATAAGGTCTATACTCCTTTAATTACCCTTATACCCTTTCTTATATAATTTAACTAATATTAATAAGTACTTTTAACCCTTCTATTAGTCTACTACTACCCTAATTACTTCTCTCTTATACTATTTAATATTAAGGTATCCTTCTCTTATTTAACCTATAATAAATAGGTTATTATAGCTTAATAGAAGGCTTATAATACTCCTATTAAGAATTATTATATATCTTTTTTATAATATATAAGAGGGAGCTATTATAATTATTAGGGGGGTATAAATATACTTTATTAATACTATTATATTATTATTCCTAGTACTAGGCTATATAGTAATCTACTTATAAGAGAAAGTAGATTATATAATCCTACTAGTAATACCTTTATAATTATAGGGTTATTACTTCTACTCCTACGCGTAGTTATAGTTCTTCTAGCTAGGGGAGGTAGCTCTAGCCTATTATTCTATCTTTCCTATTTAATATACCTTTTATCTCTTAACCTAGAGTCTCTTATATTAAGCTAATACTATTAACGGGAACTAAGGTAGGTATTATTATATATACTAAGGGCGCGCTTACCGCGCGTATAAAAGCTCTATATTATAAGCTCTACTATTACGTAATATCCTAGTTTTATTCCAACTACATTTAGATTAGAGACCTCTTAGCTCTATTAATAGGTAATAGGTTCGTAGCTAGTACTACGTATAAGTAGATCTTATTACTAGCTATATTTACTATTATTATCCTTATTATTACTATTAATCTTACTAGTATCTTTTAACTTATATTCCCTATCCTCTTTTTTATCTTCTTTAATAGTATACTTAATTTCTTTCCTATTAGTATTAACTTTAATTAAGATACCCTCCTTATCTTAATTTCTTTATATAAGGTTAAGTATAACGCGATCCTTTATATTAAATATATTAGTATACTCTTATATAAACTTAATATAAGTATTTATAATATTAAAGTCTTATATATCTTTTAACTCGTTTAAACCTTTATAATATATAATCCTTTACTTAATAAGTTATATAATAGGTAAATTAAATCTAGTAAATTCTAGCCTAATAGTATTTATATATTCCTTAGAAGTATTCTAAAAGTTAAGTTAATTAGAAGATAGGATTAAAGATAGATTATATATTTACTTCTTTTATAAAACTAGTTATATTATTTATATTATTTATTAGTTTATCTAGCTTAGCTTATTCCTTAATAGCCTCTTTATTATCTTTAAAGTATAACTCTATCTTAAAAAATTCTATTATATAATATTAGCTATTTAGGAAGTATTATATTACTTAATTATATTATTATAAATTCCTCTCTTATATCTTTCTTCCTTTATAATATCTTTAACTCTAATTACTAGCTTTATATAATCCTCTTTAATAGCTATTTTTTATATATTTAATTCTTTTAACTTCTTATAATAATAATTAATTATACTCCTATACTAGTTATAAAGCTAATAAGGGTAACTATTTAGGGGCACGTAGAGCGTACCCGTTATTTAGGGAGAAACCCTACTAGAGGGATAAAAACTCCGCCTATTAATAGTATTTCTAACTCGTTTTTAGCTTCCCTCCCTCTCCTCCCTAATAAGCCTACTATTAAGGAGGTATATAAAGGGGTTAGATCTACTATCTCTAGTACTAGATCTTAATATCTATATACTCTTCTCTCTAATTAGGGCCTTACCCCCTTCTTTATACTATTTCTTAATAATATTTTACTTAAAAGGTCTATACCCCCTTTATAACCCTCTTACCCTTCCTTATATAGTTTAACTAATATAAGAATACCCCTAGCCCTCCTACTAGTTTCCTACTTACCCTAGCTACTCCTCTCTTATAGTACTAGCTAGTATAGTATCCTTTTCTATTATTTAACCCGTAATATACGGGCCCTTATTACTATTATATTCCCTAGCTAAGGTAGCTTAGTAGAAGGCCTATAATACTCTTACTAGGAATTACTATATATCCTTTTTCTAATACGTAGAAGGGGTTTATTATAGTTATATTAGGAGGTATAAATATACTTTATTACCGCCGTTATATTATTATTTCCTAGTATTAAGTTATATAATAATCTACTTATAAGATATAAGCGGATTATATTAAAATCCTACTAGCTATACCTATAATTATAAGGTTACTACTCCTACTCCAACGCGTAGTTATAATCCCTACTTAGCTAGGGGGGGTAGCCCTAGCCTACTTATTCTAACTTTTCTACTTAGTATACCTTCTAACTCTTAACCTAGTATCTCTTATATATAGAACTAATACCACTAATAGGAACTAAGGTAGGTACTATTATATATACTAAGGGCGCGCTTATCGCGCGTATAAAAACTCTATATAAGGAGCTCTACTACTATATAATATCTTAGTATTATTCTAACTATATTTAGACTAGAGACTACTTAGCTCTATTAATAAGTAATAGGTTCGTAGCTAGTACTACGTATAGGTAGATCTCGTTACTAGCCCTTTTAACTTCTTAATCCTTTTTAATACTATTATATAGTTATTAGATACTTTTATATAAAATAGCTTTTTATTATTATCCTAGTCTTTTACTTATTCTCTACTTATAATTAATTTAAGATTTTAGTTATAAAGACTTAATATTATTATAATATTATATTAGCTTATCTATTTAATAATATATTTAAGTAATATAATTAGTAATAAATACTTATTATATATTAATAACCTATCTTACTATAATATCTTAAGTATATAAAGGTAGGAAGAGTTAGAAAGAAGATTTTAAGGGGTAATTATACTAAATATTCCGCCTAATATTACTTTACCTTATATTCCTTATTTTATCTATTATTAAATATCTTTAATAACTTAAATAATAGCTTATACTAAGTAGACTTATAATATTATTTAATAATATATTTCTTATTCTATATATTAATAGGTAGATAGTATAAATAGCTAATAGAATACTATAATTACTAGCTAAGAAAGTTAGAGAGGCCAAGCTTATATAAAGTAGGAGGGGGAATATATTATTAAGAGGGAAGGGAAAAGTAATATAAAAGGGTAATATTAAAATATAATTAATTAATCCTTTATAACTAATAGTATTTATAAGATAAAAGTGTAAGGTTTACTTAGGTCTTAAAGCTTTAAAGGAGAAGAAAAAATATTTAAAGACTATTAATAACCTTATCTTAAAGCTACTATTTAGTTATATTATAAAAGAGGTAATTATAAATATTATAAAAGTAAGTATAAATTTATATTAAACTTAAAGTTTAACTTTAATAGTATTATAAGATATTATAAAGTATTTATAATATCCTATCTCTTAAGTAAGTATATTACTATTTTATATTACTATTTACTTACTAATATATCTTATAATATAGATTTAAATCTACTTTATATTTATATTAAATATATTACTTTAATAAAGAGGGACTTATAGCTTATAAGGGAATTAATAAAGAGCTTTAATATTATACTATTTAATAGTTAAGGGTAGTAAGGGTTTTATAATATTAAGAGTAGAGGATAGGTCTAGGATAATATAATACTCCTAGTATTATAGTACTCTTAATATTATAATACTCCTAGTATTAATAATAATTAATTATACTCCTATACTAGTTATAAAGCTAATAAGGGTAACTATTAAAGGGTATATAGAGCGTACCTATTATCTAGGGAGAAACCCTACTAGAAGGATAAAAACTCCGCCTATTAATGGCATTTCCAACTCGTTTTTAGCTTCCCTCCCTCTCCTCCCTAATAGGCCTACTACTAAGGAGGTATATAAAGGGGTTAGATCTACTATCTCTAGTACTAGATCTTAATATCTATATACTCTTCTCTCTAATTAAGGCTTTACCCCCTTCTTTATACTATTTCTTAATAATATTTTACTTAAAAGATTTATACCCCCCTTTATAACCCTCTTACCCTTCCTTATATAGTTTAACTAACACGAGAATACCTCTAGCCCTCCTACTAGTTTCCTATTTACCCTAGCTACTCCTCTCTTATAATACTAGCTAGCGTAGTATCCTTTTCTATTATTTAACCTGTAATATATAGGCCCTTATTACTATTATATTCCCTAGCTAGGGTAGCCTAATAAAAGGCTTATAATACGCTTACTAGGAATTACCGCGTGTCCATTTTCTAATACGTAGGAGGGGGCTATTATAATTATATCAGGAGGTATAAATATACTTTATTACCGCTATTATATTATTATTTCCTAGTATAAAGTTATATAATAATCTACTTATAAGATATAAGCGGATTATATTAAAATCCCGCTAGTTATACTTATAATTATAAGGTTACTACTCCTACTCTAACACGTAGTTATAATCCCTACATAGCTAGGGGGGGTAGCCCTAGCCTACTTATTCTAACTTTTCTACTTAATATACCTTCTAACTCTTAACCTAGTATCTCTTATATATAGAACTAATACTACTAATAGGAATTAAGGTAGGTACTATTATATATATTAAGGGCGCGCTTACCGCGCGTATAAAAACTCTATAGAAGGAGCTCTACTACTATATAATATCTTAGTATTATTCTAACTATATTTAGACTAGAGACTACTTAGCTCTATTAATAAGTAATAGGTTCGTAGCTAGTACTACGTATAAGTAGATCTCGTTACTAGCTATACTCCTAGTATTATAGTACTCTTAATAAGATAAAGAATTATATTACCTTCTTATATTACCTTTATATTTATATATAGAAATTAAATATACTTTATAAATATACTATTTAATTATTAATTAACTTTAAAATAATAACTATTAATAAATTTATTTTAAGATATCTATTAATTTTAACTTAAAAGGATCTTTACTTTTATTAATACTTTAATTTATATCTTCTTCCCTTTAAAGAATATCCTAGGGCTTAGTAAGAGCTTCTTTAAGGTTTAAACTTATAATATAATTATAATACTTTAAAGTATTACTTATTTTATAAACTCTGGTTTTAATTATATATAATCTTATAAATATAGTCTTTAAGTAAGATTAAAGACTCTCTTAATACTTATAAATAATATTAGATATAGAAGGATATCCTTAACTATTTATATTAAATTTAGATAAGTTAAAGTATTATCCTTTTAGTACTCCTATATAAAAATATCCTTTAATAGACTTTTAGAATAAAAGTATTAAATAGCTTTACTTTATAATAAAGACTTATAATTTAAATATTAAAGTAGACTTCTCTTTACTCTTATTAAAGGCTATTACTAGTTAATATAAATTTAGATTTATTATTATATTATATTACCTTATTAATATTTTATATATCTTATATATTAGTCCTTTTAATAACTAGTAATATCTTATAATACTTATAAAAGTAGTTAGTAAGTTTATTCTTATATATCTCTTTATAAGAGGTTAAAGTATTATTATTATTTAACTCCTCTTATTTATCTTAAGTTTTATATAGACCTAGTTTTATAAAAGGGTCTAAAATATTAGTAAGGTTATATATTAATCTACCTTTACCTTCTATTCTAAAATAATATTTAGCGAGTTTTATTAAGGCTACTTTATAAATATAAATAATACTTACTTTAATAATAATTCTACTATTATATATTATTATTTCAGTATTATTAAAATAGTTAAAAAGAGTATTATATAATTAGAATCTTAAATATATACTTATATTTATTATCTAAGAAACTATTAAGATAAGTTAATAGATAGGATATAATATATTATTAAGTAGTAATATAATTAACTATTTATATTTATTAAGGCTAATTATACTAATTTTTAGATTAATTATATTTTATCTACTTAAGTATTAATAAAGCTATATAGCTAATATATTTATATTTATATTTATATTTTATACTCTACTATCTAGCTACTTAGAGCTAATAAGGGTAGTTTATATCTAGCTCGCTAGAGGAAATTATAATATATAGAAGAAACCCTCCTCCTTTATCCTATTTATTATTATATCTTTAAATCTTTAGATATTATATACTATCTTATCTTATACCCTTTATACTATTTTATCCTCCTCTCTTACTAGGGTTATTTATCCCCTTATCCTTTAATTAGAGCCTATCTACTCTTATATAGCCCTAAAGAGTTATTCCCTTACTAGTATAAATTAGCTAAGTATACTTTATTAAATAACCTACTTTATTACTACCTTTAACCCCTTTAAAGTTAATATTATCTAGTAGAAGTTATTTAATTCTACCCTTTAAAATATTAGCCTCCTCCCTTTTATATAATTAGGGTAAAATATAATTATATACTTAATATTTTAATACCTCTATCTATATTTATAACTAGTATTATTAACCCTTAGTACCCTCCTCTTATATAGAAAGGCGCGTAGTCCTATCTTCTCTATATATAATTAAATACTTATAAAGCTCTTAGCCTTAAAAAGCCTTATATAAAGATTAACTTTTATCTTATAAATCTTACCTCTTTATATTATTATCTTAGCCTAGCTAGGTATACCCTCTTAATATTTTAACTACCTCTCTTTTTACTTCTCCTTTACCTACCTCTTTATTTTTTTAGGGGTAAGGTTATCTCCCCTTATAACTTCCCTACTTTTAAGGCCTTAGGCTATTATCCCTTTATCCCCTCCTCTTATTACTATTTAAAGGGCTCTCCTTACCTAATATTACTTTTCCTCTATTAAAGTCTTTATAACTTTCCTCTTCTTTCCCCTTTTCCCTCTTAACTTATAATAGATTCTTATATTCCCTTCCTTAATAGGTAGATCCCTTATATTATTAATATATATAATATTAACTAGTTAAGGCTTATATTTATTAATAGGACCCTTAATTCTACCTTTAATACCTATATATTAGTTACTTTAAAGGCCTTAAGTACTATCTTTAAGTACTTATTTTAATTATATATTATAACTACGATGGAGATAGATTTAAGACGGAAATTGACGGCGGCGAGCTTATAGAGCGATGAAGCGTTTAAGAAACGCGGATAGATAAATAACGGTCCTAGGGACCCTAATAATAGCTACTATAGCGGTAGTAGTGCTAGGGATAGGGGTAGTAGTGGCGGTATTAGAGGAGGACGTGAGGGAACGCGTAGTAGTTTCCTAGTAATTTAATAATAACTAGTAACGCAGGAATAAGCATTTTAGGTATACTATAATAGAGGTAATACGCGGGGAAGAGATAGGAAGAAGGATACCTATCCTTTTATAATAGCGGGCGGATAGTTAGTAGTCGCGTTTAAAATAATTACGGCGATATAGGATATACTATATAAGGATATTAACGCGTTATAATAGGTGATAATAAAGGCTAGCCTTAACTAAATTAAGGCTATATTAAGAGGGATCTAGTAGGATAATAAGTACCTTAAGGAAGAGTAGAAATATAACGCGCGAGGCTTATATAGCCTCTCTAGTATATTAAATATATTAAGTATATCTTATATACCTAACGCGTATATACGATTAGGATCCCCCTCTTATACTAGGTTATAAAGCTAGGTAGCGTTAATGCTAATAACGCGAACCGTAAGTAGCTAGAACCCCTACTTATAGAGCTAGGTAGATATACGCCGCACGACGTAGCTTCTTATTACACTAATAAATAGTATAAAGAGAGACTTTATAAAGGATATAACGAGCGAGAGGATTATTATAACTTTCTAATTACTTAAATACCTAGATACTTTAAAGATTATTACTTTAAGGAGGTTAAAAAGCGGGGATATATAGTTAGAGATAGCCCGTATAAAGGATAGGGAACGCCTTAAGAAGAATCTAAGATAGGTTAAAAAGACGTAGTACTTAGTTATAATAATAAGGAAGTTATTCAGGGTAATAGTACACGGTATAAAAGCCTCGGTCTTTAATACTAAGGACTAGGGCGCCGTAAAGGAGAGGATCGAGCGGGATAACGAGGTCCTATATAATAACCTTAAGGTAGTTTTAACCCGCTAGCTAATTAGGTCCTATTAGCTAATAAAATTATATTTATCTCTTATAATCTTCGTGGTTATACTTAAATTAGTAGATACCTTAGTAAGGTAGGGGCTAGTAGAAGCTAAGGAGTTAAAGATAGTTAAGAGGTACGAGCTAAAGGCTCGTATACTTTAATACTTTAACTATTAGGGGTATAATTATATAACGCGTGGATGCTCTAATAGGACGTCCTATATAAATTATAGGAAGGAGTACGATATAAGGAGTTATACTAATAAAGAACACGGTACGTAGAGGTACTATATAGCGTATAAAAAGCCTAGATACTCCGCCTAGGAGAAGGGATATTAGATATAGATAAAGGAGAAGCATCGGGCTTTATAAAAGATTATTATAAAAGTACCGTTATATAGTATATAACGAGAAATAACAAAGTAGATAATAGTAGACACCGAAGGCTTTATTATAATCGGGCCTAGGAAGAGGAAGGCGGTAACCGACTTATTATTAAGTAGTAGGACCCCGAGTAGAAGTTAGGGACCTAGGGTTACCCTTAGGTTAAGGGTAGGGAGGCCGCTAATATTTACTTCGCCGAGGTTTACCGCGATTAAGCTAGGGTAGACTACTCTAGAGATTATAGCCCGCTCGATTATAGTAAGGGATATTAATATACTTATAAATAGTTTAAGTAGTAAGAACCTACTTAGGAGTCTTAGTAAGCTAAGTATATCTAGTATATTAAACGTATTAAGTATATCTAGGATATTAAGTATACCTAGTAAACTAAATATGTCTAGTATATTAAACGTATCTTTAGGCACGTCGAGCCTACTAGATATACTAAATATATCTAGTATATTAAACGCGTTAAAATACTAGAATAGTAGTATAATAGAAATAGAAGTAGACTTAAACATATAACTCTAAGCGGATATTTAAGATACTAAGCCTAAAGATCTTATAATATAATATCTAAAATAAACTTAGTATAATAACCGCCCTATTAGCGGATAAGCGGGTATAAGATATTAATATCCTAGTAATCTAGGAACCGTGCTATAATAATAGGAATAAGTCCTCCTATAACCCGAGCTCTAGTACCTTCCACCTAGGGTATAGGGCTAGGAGGGATACACGCATATACTTCTATATTAATAAGAGACTTAATATAAAAATATAGGAGGTTAGCTATATATTACGTAATATAATAGTCTTAACTCTATAAATAGGTAGAGGGGCTATTTAGGTTTATAGCGCTTAAAACCTAAGCCTATTATTAGTTATAAACGATAATCCTTTATATATCCCTAATATAAAGGAGCTTAGTAATACTAGGGAGCTTATCCTCCTTAGGGATTTTAACCTCTACTACCTAAGTTAGAATAACCCTAGGAGGTTCTTATACTACTTAGAGGTAGATAAACTAGCCGAGCTTATATTAAGACGGGGAATAGAGCTTCTCCTATTAGAGGGATCGGTTATATAGCGGGCGCGCGGTTAGGAGAGCGCTATTAACCTAATATTCGTGACACCGCTCCTATTAAACGCGATTATAGAATATAGGGTTACCCCGGAATTATAATATAGGTCTAACTATCTACTAATCTTTATAATATTAGATATATAGGCGCTAGACTAGCTAGAAGTAAAACGGCGGTTATAGAAGACGGCTAACCCTAAGGAAATAGAAAAGGGTACCTAAGCCCTAGACGTAGCTCTCTATATAAGACCCTTATAAATAGTAGCGGAGGTTAATAACTACTTAGAATAAATACTCTAGGGGTTTAAAGAGATTATTAAATAGGCTATCCTATAGGTAAAACTAGGCGGGCGGGCTAAATTATTCTAGAACCTAGAATACGCGCGGACTACCCGCTAGGTACTAGCTATTATAAGAAGCTTTTAGAAGGACCGTAGCGCGCTAATAAAAGAGGCCTAGTAACGAATAAGGAAGGAGAGGGATAAGGCTATTACTAGAGTAAAGACCCTATACTTCTAAGAGGGAGTATATAAGGTAGCGGAGTTACTAAAGGGTATATAAAGTCTAGCTAAGTAGGTACAAAATAATAGTATACGGCTATAACCGCTACCTAGGTTCCCCCTATTAAGTATAAGGGATAGTAGATAGGCTAGAATATTTAATAAGAAGGTATCTACGCTCCGTAAGACCTTCTTCCCTTTACCCCCTTAAGCGGATCTAGAAGATATTATAGAGGTAGTCTACCTAGATCTAATCTATAATAATAATAAGATTATAGAGTATAAGGTACGTAAGGCTATCTATCGCCCAGCCTAGGATAAGGCGCTAGGCCTAGATAGTATACTAAATAGGTTTATTTATATAATCTCCGGGGGACTTCTAGGTAAGATTACCCACCTATTTAATGCGTGTTTCTAGTTAGGATACTACCTAAAAGAGTTTAAAAGGGCTAATACGATAATCCTCTAGAAGCCGAAGAAGGAGAATTACGCGGAACTAAAGTTATATTAACTAATAGCGCTATTAAATACGCTTAAAAAGGCCCTTAAGATAGTAGTTACGGGGAGACTAAGCTATTATACTAAAGATTATAGCCTTTTACCCCTAGAGTAAATAGGGGCTAGAAGAAAACGGTCTTATAAGATAGCGCTTAAGACTATTATTAACGCTATTTATATAGTCTAGGACTACGGGAAGAATAATATAGCTAGTCTACTATTATTAGATATCGCGGGAGCCTTTAATAACGTCTCGTATTAGAGGCTCCTTTATAACTTTAAGAAGAAGGGAGTGCCCGCGCGAATTATTAACTAGACGGGGAGCTTCTTTATAAATAGGTTTATATCCTTAACGTTAGGTACTAGGACGAGCGTAGTAGAGTAGGTAGAGATAGGTATACCGTAGGGATTACCGATCTCGCTTATACTATTTCTATTCTTTAATACCCCCCTTATTAAGGCTTATTCTAGGACTAACCTTCGGCTCTAAGTAGGTAGGTTTATTAACGATATCTACCTCCTAGTATACAGTAATATTATAAAGTTAAATTATAGGACCTTAGAACGCGCTTACTAGCTATACCTAGAATAGGCGAATATATATAGGGCTAACTTTACCCTATAGAAGTATAAGCTAATCTATCTTTCGCGGCGACTACGCCGATTTAATATATAGGTAGTAGTTAACTTAGGCTCGGTAGTTACTAGACCTAAGGCGGAAATTCGGGTCCTAGGCCTTTATATTAATAGGAAGCTCCGCTAGGGCCCTTATATTAAAAGAGTCTAGGTAAAGATAGTTAATTAAGGGTTAGCGCTATTAATAACCGCGGCTTTAACGTAGGGTATTATACTAAGCTAAGCTAGGTAGGTATATAATATAGTTATTAGGCCGGTAATAATATACGCCGTATCTACGTAGTATATACTAGGAGGTCTTCGCGACGCGAAGAAAATATATATATAAAAGCTTAAGGTTATCTAGAATAACTACCTATAGAGGATTCTAGGGGCCTATAAAGCCACGCTAATACGAGTCCTTAAGGTAGAAGTATATATTATACCTATATAAATAACCCTTAATAGCGCGGTCCTCCGGTACTATACCTAATAAAGAATATACCTAGTAATAAGGATTAGGAACGCCCGTATTAAGAGGAAACTATAATTAAAGAGAGGTAGAAGGCTAGTAGCTACTAATATAACCGCTAAGGAGAAAGGGGAGTAGGTACTCCGGTCCCTTAGCCTTAATAACTAGAAGGAACTCGAGCGAAGCGATAGTAGCCGTTATAAAGAGAAGATTAAGGATAAGATACGCCGCTAGTTAACTAGGTAGCGGGTTAGAATATAGGATAATTATAAGGCGAGGTTTAATAAATATAACCCCCCTAGCGTCTCCTAGGTTAGAGGTTTATAAGATAACCGCCTCAGCCTCTATAGTAAGCTCCTAAAAGCTGAGAGCTCGGTACTTACCTAAGCCCGTATAGCGAGAATTAGACTTATAGATTTCCTATATAAGGCTAGGGTCCTAGGCTTCTTATTACCTAGCTACGGATACGGGTATAAGAGATAGGATATAAAATATATTATTATAAGTTACCTAGACTATACTAGTTAACGGTAACTCCTTATTAATAGGGCGGGTATAAGCGACCTTTAAGCTATATTAACGTTAGTCGGTAAGGGCCCTTAAGCTATATTATAATAGCTAATATAGATAGGCTTACTACCCTAGTTCTCGCTAGCGGTAGTATAGCTATATACCCCTCGGGTCTAGTATATCTCGCACATCGAGCATGTTTAGCGCTCTTACCCCCCTCCTTCTTCCTCCCTCCCTTACTACTTAGCTATCGGGCTAGGTATTATAATACGTCGCAGCTTTATATATACACGTTACTCTATTTATACTTATTATAAATATAATACGTAGGTAAATAAAGACGAAGGATACTAAGTTAAAAAACCGTAAGGGTTTTTATCCGGTATATACGGTTTCCCTTACGTAAAGTGTCGTCTATAGAAGCCCGTAATTACCTTTATAGTTTAGTAGACACGAGTATAAATTTAATTAATTAATTAATTAAGTACTTATTTTATATAGTTTTTAGTATTATAATATTAACCTTCCTTACCTTTAATATCCCTTTCAAGTTATATTATATCTCTATTATATAGGTTATTTATTAGTAAACTAGGAACTAGTATAGAAAATTCAAAGCTAGTAAATCCGCTAAAAGCGCATTTTCCAGGGTAAATACTAGTAATAAATAGGAAAATTTTAGGTTTTTTTAATTCTAGCCTAAAAGTCCTATATAGAGAAAATCCGGATTTAAGGCCTTAAATCCGTGATTTTCCTCTAGCGCTAGGAAGAAATAGGAAGCTCGCTAGAGTTATAGCGGCTACGCCGTTAACGCTAGCATAATATAGGGTTTAAATACAGTTAATTTATATAATCTATATACGCGTAGAGTACCCTCCTCTAGCCTAGCGCCGTTTCCTATACCTATATTACGCCTGCGATTAATTCTCCTACTAAGTATTAGTACTATTAGTTATTACTAATAAGACTTAGTACCTTATTATAATTACCTAATTAGTACTAGCCTAATATAGTTATATTATAGCTAATTAGTAGGACTTATCCCCTATTAGTCCTATTACCTAGTATTTCTAAAAGTTGCTAAATGCGCATTCTATAACTCACGGTGTCATTCCGAGCTCCAGGGCTGACACATGAGCGCATCAGTCATGTGCGCATAATGCCTGCATAATGCGCATATTTTTGTAATATGCAGGTTTCCCAGTTTGCCGATGTGCTGTCATGCTGCCCTACTATTAGTATTCTAAAGACCTTGTAACCGCTACTGCTATTATATTATAGACCCTACTATTATTATACTAGAGGCCCTGTAGCCGCTACTACTGTTATGCTGTAGGCCCCGCTATTACTATACTGTAAGCCCTGTAGCCGCTGCTACTATCTTATTATAACCCATGCTATCGTCTTGTAGCCTCCGTAGACGTCCAGTCGTAGGCCATGCTGTCGTCTTGTAGCCCCTGCAGACGTCCTATTATAGCCCTCGCAGACGTCCTGTCGTAGGCTATACTATCGTCTTGTAGCCCCTGCAGACGTCTTGTTATAGCCTATACTATCGTCTTATAGCCCCCGCAGACGTCCTATCATAGCCCTCGTAGACGTCCTGTCGTAGGCTATACTATCGTCTTGTAGCCCCCGTAGACGTCTTGTTATAACCTATGCTATCGTCTTGTAGCCCCCGTAGACGTCTTGTTATAGCCCATACTATCGTCTTATAGCCCTCGCAGACGTCTTGTTATAGGCTATACTATCGTCTTATAGCCCCCGTAGACGTCCTATTATAGCCCCTACTATCGTCTTGTTATAGCCTGTAGCCGCCGTAGACGTTTTATTAATAAAATAATAGTAGTAGTTATAATAGGACGTCTGCGGAGCTTATAAGACGATAGTATAACCTATAATAGGACGTCTACAAGGGTTATAAGACGATAGTATAGCCTATAATAGGACGTTTATAGGGGTTACAAGATAATAGTATAGGCTATAAGATATTAACAGGAGTTATAATAAGATATCTACTATT